>ERZ773070.632-NODE-632-length-25114-cov-3.801389_pt1 | contig 25114 bp, 24 predicted proteins | sample MGYA00580618_ERZ773070 | MGnify/ENA primary metagenome ERZ773070 (study PRJEB29015, sample SAMEA2738023) | human oral metagenome | biome: human oral; feature: human-associated habitat; material: dental | place: China | collected 2019 ... | reverse complement strand
CAAAAGAAAGTTTATGCTTTATACACTTTCGCTGGCTATGAGCATTTCATCAAATTACTATATATCCATAATGATATGCTTATTCCTGATATTTTATTTTTTTGTACTCTTAGTATTAAAGCCTGTTAAGGGATTTAAGGACTTTTTTATAGCCGGTATCCAGTTTGCCGTATTTTCAATACTTGCAGCAATGATTTCTCTTGTAATACTATTACCTGAGATCTACGCTCTTATGAGTACCGCTTCCGGAGAATTTAATTTTCCGAAGTCTTATTCCGAGTATTTTTCTATTATAGATATACTGGCAAGACATATGCCCAATATAGAGACACATACGGGACTTGACCATTGGCCTAATATATATTGCGGAGTGGCAGTGTATATACTTGTAGCTTTATATGTTATAAACGGGAATATAAAGCTTAGGGAAAGAGCTTCATATGTTACTATGTGTATATTTTTATTGGCAGGTTTTTCTATAAATGTGCTTAATTATATATGGCATGGGCTCCATTATCCCAATTCTCTTCCGGCAAGACAAAGTTTTATATATATTTTCTTGGTGCTTTATATGTCATATAAGGCTTATGAATATATGTATAAAACAAGTATGAAGAGGATAGGTGCGGCAGTACTTTTAAGTATTTCATTTATAGTGCTTGCACAAAAAACGGTTAGCGAAGGAAAAATACATTTTATAGTGTATTATATTTCTCTGTTACTTATAGGAATATACGGTTTGCTTTTATACACCTATAAAAAGGGAAAGTTTAATATAAATATACTTATGTTTGTGATATTAGCCGTAGTTTCTGTTGAAGCTGCCATAAATACTACAATTACCAGTGCTTCAACAGTCAATAAGACAGAGTATACCAGAGATAATGCATCTGTAAGACTGCTGCTGTCAAAGCTTGGAGATACGAAGCTTTATAGGGTGGATAAGACGGAGAGAAAGACCAAGGATGACGGAGCATGGCTTAACTTTAACTCGGTGTCTTTGTTCTCTTCTACAGCAGATGCATCGCTTACCGATTTTTTCAAAAAACTAGGAGCGGAAGCCACTACCAATGCTTACTCAATTACAGGTGCAACACCTCTTTTTGATATGCTTATGTCTGTAAAATATGCTCTGTATAAGGGTGAGAGCAGCAATAAGAACTTAAAACTAATTGACAGTGACAAGGATACTTACCTGTATGAAAATCCCTATACCTTACCACTTGGCTATGTTATTACAAGAGATATAGAAGATAATTGGGTGTTGGATCTCAGTAATCCGGCAGAAGTACAAAACGATCTCAGCAATTTACTTGGATTAAAGGCGGTCATGGAAAGGGTCGATGGTAAGCTTGAGGGAAGCAGCTATACTTTTCGTGCTGAAAAAGAGGGGCTTTACTATATATATGTAACCAACCCCGGTGTTGAAGATGCCGTTGTGTCAAGGATGGACAGCAACAAAACCTATGAAAACTTAAACCGAAGATATTTAATAGAGCTTTATGATGTTAAGGCGGGAGAAGAGATAAGTATAAGCTCTGATACGGAAGATGAGAATATAGAGGCAAATGTATACAGATTTAATTATGATACTCTAAGCGGTATTTACAATGCCTTTTCCAAACATACGATGGATATTACAAGTTATAAAGCAGACCGTATAAATGCAACAGTAAGTCTTGGCGATCCGGGTGTCTTGATGACTTCCATACCTTATGATAAGGGCTGGGAGGTCTTGGTAGACGGGGTTAAGGTGACTCCGAGAAAGGGATTCAAAGCCTTCCTTGCAATAGATATGCAGCCGGGTACACACAGTGTTGAGTTTAAGTATATGCCTCAGGGGCTTATATATGGAGCTTTGGGTACTTTATCAGGTCTTTTACTACTTACTTTGATTTTTGTAAGCCTTAAGCTTATAAAAAAGAAAAAGGATAAAGAGGCTCAAATTTTAGAAGAAAACTTGCTCAAAGAAAAAGAAAGGCTTTTGAAAGAGGAAAGTCTGATTAAAGAGGAAGAAAGACTTGCTGATGAAGAAAATTTGATTAAGAAAGAAGAGCAAGTTCTAAAAGAAAAAGGTCTGTCTGAAATAAAAGAACGAGTAGCCAAAGAATAAAGTTTATCTAAATCAGGAGAACCGGTTACAAAAGAGCAAGGGATATCTAAGACAGAAGAGCGAACTGTAAAAGAGCAAAGTATGTCTAAAGCAGAAGAGCGAGCTGTAAAAGAGCAAAGTATATCTAAGACAGAAGAAGGAGCTGATAATATAAAAGGGGGCAATGTAAATGATAGTAAAGCGGAGCCTTCAAGCCATATACAGAGTCTCAAAAATGAAGAAAATAAAGCAACAACACAGATAAAAGAAACTGATAAAGAAGAAATGTAAGTCTATATGAAAAAAAATGATATTATATTAGTAGGAGTTTTACTTGTAATAAGTCTGATATGTATAGCATATATGTATGCTACTAAAAGCAGGGGCAAGGTTGCCGTAGTTACTTATGGTGATAAAAAAGAAGCCAGGTTGTCGCTTGATAAGAATGGAATATATGATTATGAAAGTAACGGATATACCATACATATAGAAGTAAAAGACCATGCGGCAGCCTTTGTGCAAAGCCCCTGCCCCGATCATCTTTGTGAACATTACGGCTATCTTAAAGATGACGGGGCTATGGCTGTATGCCTTCCGGCAAAGGCTACACTTACAATAAGAGAGTAGGTGTAGCCTTATATCATATTCTCGGGTTTAACTATTTTGTCAAAGTCCTCTGCATTTAAGAAAGAGAGTTTGATGCAGGCTTCTTTTAGGGAAATGCCTTCTCTAAAAGCAAGCTTGGCAGTTTTTGCGGCATTATCATAGCCTATATAAGGATTAAGAGCGGTTACAAGCATCAAAGAATTATGTAAGTTTTCCTGCATCTTGGCTACATTTGCCTCTATACCCACACAGCACTTATCATTGAATGAATTAATAGCATCGCTTAATAAGTTTGTTGATTGAAGATAATTGTAAATAATTACCGGCATATAGACATTAAGTTCAAAATTACCCTGACTTGCGGCTACCGATATTGTGGTATCATTACCCATAACCTGAACCGCAACCATTGAAAGTGCCTCACATTGAGTGGGGTTTACCTTTCCCGGCATTATGGAGCTTCCCGGCTCATTTTCCGGAATAGTTATTTCTCCAAGACCGCATCTTGGACCGCTGGCAAGCCATCTGATATCGTTGGCTATTTTGAGCAGATCGCAGGCAAGTGCTTTGATGGCGGCATGAGAAAACACAAGTTCATCTTTGGAACTTAATGCGTGGAATTTGTTTTCCGCACTTGCAAAGCCCAGCCCGGTTATCTCTTCAGCAGCCCTGGCAGCTTCCATGCCGAAATCTTTAGGGGCGTTAAGTCCTGTACCTACAGCAGTAGCACCAAGTGCCAAGTCAAAAAGGTATTCGGTACTTGAGAATATCAAACTCAAGTCCCTTTCAAGGGTACTTCTCCAACCGCTTATTTCTTGTGCAAAACTTATGGGAGTAGCATCTTGAAGATGTGTGCGTCCCGACTTTATAACATTTACATATTTTCCTTCAAGCTGTATAAATGTATCAATAAGCCTTGATACTGCAGGAACTAAAGTCTCCCTTAAAGAAAGTACTGCGGCTATATGCATTGCGGTAGGGAAGGTGTCGTTGGAGCTTTGGGACATATTTACATCGTCATTAGGATGAAGTAAAGCCTTTTTAGCAATATCATTGCCCCTGTTTGCTATTACTTCGTTGATATTCATATTGGTCTGGGTACCGCTTCCGGTCTGCCATACTGCAAGCGGAAAATGTCTGTCATGCTGACCTTCCAGTATTTCGTTGCATACCGCAGAAATAAGTTTATACTTTTCTTCGCTTAATTTGCCTAAAAGACAGTTTGCCTTGGCAGCGGATTTTTTTAAGATTGCAAAAGCATATATTATTTCTCTTGGCATCTTTTCACTGCCAATTACAAAATTTTCATAACTTCTTTGAGTTTGAGCTCCCCAATACTTGTCGGAAGGTACTTTTACCTGTCCCATAGAATCCTGTTCAATCCTGTAATTCATAAATAAAGATCCTTTCAATTATTTTCTAATTGCAACCAATTTACAAATCTTTTGACCGTTTTTTGAAAATTTTTCCTCATACTCACTCATAATGTTTTCAATTCTGCTTTCATTATGTAAGTCATAAGTGTAAAAATCAAGTTCAAAATCTGAGTTTTTTATGCTTTCTAATGAGTATTCAAAAAGAGCCATGTTGTCAGTTTTAAACTCTACTTTTGCTCCTGTTTCAAGAAGTGTAGAGTATATATCAAGAAAATACTTATCGGTAAGCCTTCTGTGGCTATGCCTTGCCTTAGGCCAAGGGTCTGAAAAATTAAGATATATTTTGGAGACTTCTCCGTACTCAAATATATCCGTCAATATAGCGGCATCTATACAGGCATAGTACAGGTTGCCGGCGGTTTTGTCATATTCAGCTGCCTGTCTTTCAAGTCTAAGACGCTGTATGGCTTTCATAAGCACGGAGGTGTACTTTTCTATACCGATAAAGTTGATATCAGGGTATCTTGCTGCCATACGCCTGATAAAAAGACCCTTTCCCATACCTATCTCTATATGTATATTTTTGTTATTGTTAAACAGCAAGTGCCACTTGCCCTTGTATGTACGGGCATCTGCTTCTTCTATACATTCATCTGCTTCATGTATAAAATCTTCACAGCCCTTTATATGTCTAAGTCTCACTGAAATTCTCCTAAATTCGGTTAAAGTAGTTTTTATAGATTATATACTACATCACGTTTCTTAACAAGATGATGATTGACCGAGCTCTTTGAGCTCGGTCAATCATTATTTTGTTAGCTAAAGTATTGATTGTTAATATACTGACCCAATTTTTAGTGTGGGAAGTTAAGTAATTTATTTGCTTGAGCCTTTGTCACGGATAAATAACAAAATCCCTTGACGTGAGTATATTTTATGTAGTATACTTGTACAGCGACTGAGAGTATAAAGGTCTTTTTTTTTGACCTTTATTTCTTAAAGAATATATGCTCAAGAAAAATGGAGGTGGATAGCGTGCGTACGAAGATCACTCTGGCTTGCACAGATTGCAAGCAGCGTAATTATAATACGACTAAGGATAAGAAGAATCATCCTGATCGTATGGAAACCAAGAAATATTGTAGGTTTTGCAAGGCACATACTTTGCATAAAGAAACTAAGTAGAGGTGTGATATGTCAGATATAGGAAAAGAAAAGCCTGACTTTTTTAAAGGAGTTAAGGCGGAATACAACAAGATCATATGGCCCAATAAAGATGACTTAATAAAGCAGACTATTGCGGTAATAACAGTATCATTGATCTTAGGACTTTTGATAGTTTCAATGGATTGGCTTATCAGGTACGGAATAGAGTTTTTGCAGCAGATAATGAATAATTGGGTGAAGTAGTATGACTGAAGCTAAATGGTATGTAGCCCATACCTATTCGGGTTATGAAAATAAAGTAAAGATTGATATAGAAAAAACCATAGAAAATCGTGGTTTACAGGATCAGATTTTGAAGGTTTGCGTTCCTATGCAATCAGTACTTGAATTAAAAGATGGCGTAGAGAAAGTTTCAGATAAAAAAATGTTTCCGGGCTATGTATTAGTACATATGCATATGAATGATGAGACTTGGTATGTAGTTAGAAATACCAGAGGTGTAACCGGTTTTGTAGGTCCCGGCAGTAAGCCCGTTCCTCTAAGCGAGGAGGAAATGAGAAATCTCGGATTTACCGATGAAGGGGAAGATGAAGAGAAACCGGAGAGAATGGTAATAGACTTTGAGGTAGGTGACTCGGTAGTGGTTACCAAGGGAGTCTGGAAGGATACCGTGGGTGTCATCACAGCTATCAATGAGCATAAAAAGGTAGTTTCAATGAATGTGGACATGTTTGGAAGAGCTACTAAGATAGATATAGAGTTTGGAGAACTGAAAAAGTTATAGACTTTTTTGGTAAGATAAAATATTTATTATTTTATCTCGTTATTTGAAGTGGGAGAGATTTTCTCGAGATTACCACAAGGAGGTAAATATGGCAAAAAAAGTAACAGGATACATCAAATTACAGATACCGGCAGGAAAGGCAACACCGGCTCCTCCTGTAGGACCGGCTTTGGGTCAGCATGGTGTTAACATCGTAGAGTTTACAAAGCAATTTAATGCAAGAACTGCAGATCAGGGAGATTTAATAATTCCTGTAGTTATCACAGTATATGCGGACAGAAGTTTCAGCTTTATTACAAAGACACCACCTGCAGCGGTACTTCTTAAGAAGGCTTGCAAGATAAGTTCAGGTTCAGGTGTTCCTAATAAGAATAAGGTAGCAACTATTAACAGAGCTGAGTTACAAAAGATTGCAGAATTAAAGATGCCTGATCTTAATGCGGCAAGTATAGATGCAGCTATCAGCATGATAGCAGGTACAGCTCGTTCTATGGGAATTACCGTAGTAGACTAATTTGGGAGGGAAGATAAGATGAAACACGGAAAGAGATATAAAGAAGCCGCTAAATTGGTTGATCGTTCTGTATTATATGATGTGTCTGAGGCTGTAGCTCTTGTAAAGAAGACAGCAGTTGCAAAGTTTGATGAGACAGTTGAACTGCACATAAGAACAGGTTGTGATGGTCGTCACGCAGACCAGCAGATAAGAGGAGCAGTAGTGCTTCCACATGGAACAGGTAAAACAGTACGCATATTAGTATTCGCTAAAGGAGCAAAGCTTGATGAGGCTACTGCTGCCGGAGCAGATTTTGTAGGCGGTGAGGAGCTTATACCGAAGATTCAAAATGAGGGTTGGTTTGATTTTGATGTAGTTGTAGCAACACCTGACATGATGGGCGTTGTAGGACGCCTTGGTAAGGTGCTTGGTCCTAAGGGACTTATGCCAAACCCTAAGGCAGGAACCGTAACTATGGATGTTACAAAAGCAATATCAGACATTAAGGCAGGTAAGATCGAGTACAGACTTGATAAGACCAATATAGTTCATGTACCTATAGGTAAGGCTTCATTTGATGAAGTTAAGTTGGAAGAGAACTTCCGTGCAATTATGGATGCTATAGTGAAGGCAAGACCAAGTGCACTTAAAGGAACTTATTTAAAGAGCATGACTTTGGCAGCAAGTATGGGACCTGCAGTTAAGTTAAATACCGCTAAGATCGGAAACTAACCCTAAGTTATTTATAGAATATTTTGCATAATATTGCACTGACTTGGCAGTATTTTAGCTGATTACTTTTCTTGTGTTTTGTAAAGTAGTAAAGGCACTTACAGTGTTAGTCCAAATATCGTCAGCTCAGTACAGTAGTTTAGTTTAGAAATAAGGGGCTCTTGATTTAAGTTGTTTTGCACAATGTATCAAGGTCTAACAGGGGAGAGAATACCCTGATAAATGCCTGTAAGTAGTGGATTGTAAGTCTTATGAAACATGGATTGATGATAATTAAAAAAATGTTTATATCAAGTATGTAAGTAGCGGGCTGTAAGTCCTATAAAACAGGAATTCCGTTGACTTTAGACAATGGATGCTTTAATATTAATTATATACTGCCGAAGACAGTAGGTGCTTATGCATAAATCCTACCGAGGAAGTGAATTTAGAGATAAATTTATGCCCCTGTCTTTGGATAAGGGGCATTTTACATTTGGCAGATTATATATAGATATTATCGTCATTTGGGCGGTAATAAAAATAAAATAAGGAGGATAAGCATGGCAAAGATTGAATTAAAACAACCTATCGTAAAAGAAATTTCAGATCTTTTAGAGGGTGTGCAGTCAGCAGTGCTTGTAGATTACAGAGGTCTTACTGTAGAGCAGGACACAAAGCTTCGTAAAGAGTTAAGAGAAGCCGGTGTAAGCTACAAAGTATATAAGAACACTCTCATTAACTTAGCTGTAAAGGGTACAGAGTTCGAGAGTCTTAATCAGGTACTTGAAGGACCTACAGCATTGGCGGTATCTAAGGATGATGCTACAGCACCTGCAAGAATACTGCATAATTTCTCAAAGACAGCACCTGCACTTGAATTGAAGGCTGGTATTGTAGAGGGTACTTATTATGATGCCGATGCTATTAAGGTAGTAGCTGCTATACCAAGCAGAGACGAATTGCTTGGAAGATTGCTTGGAAGCATGAAGTCTCCTATATCTAATCTTGCAAGAGTACTTAATCAAGTGGCCGAAAAGCAGGAAGCTTAAAGTCGGTATATAAACAGTAATTAAAAGAAGAGGGGGGCACTTGCCCCCGAGTATATTAAAAATATAAAACAATTAACGGAGGAATGAATAATGGCAAAGTTAACAGTTGCGGAATTTATAGATGCAATCAAGGAATTATCTGTTTTAGAGTTAAATGAGCTTGTAAAGGCTTGTGAAGAAGAGTTCGGTGTATCAGCGGCAGCAGGTGTAGTTGTTGCAGCAGCAGGAGCAGGCGCAGCAGCAGCTGAAGAGAAGTCTGAGTTTGATGTAGAGCTTACAGAAGTAGGTAGCGAGAAGGTTAAGGTTATAAAGGTAGTTCGTGAGGCTACAGGTTTAGGACTTAAGGAAGCTAAGGAGCTTGTTGACAGTGCACCAAAGGCACTTAAGACAGGTGTATCTAAGGAAGAGGCTGAAGCGCTTAAGAAGCAGCTTGAAGAAGTTGGAGCAAAGGTTACACTTAAGTAATTTTAGCTGTATTAAAGAAAATAAAAAAATCAGGGAACTCCTTACCGGGTAAATAATCTGCGGTAAGGAGTTTTTTTATTTTAATAAAAGACAAAAGAAAGCGTATGTGCTATACTAAAAGACAGATTTAAAAGCAAATGTTTTTAATGAATCTTTATCCTAAGTGTATCATTTGTAAAAGTTTAGCCGATTTGTTGTTTTTTGCGCTTGTAAGGCTAGGGTAGGTTACACTAACCGAATCCATAAGCAGCTGCAAATTCAGCGAAAATCAGAGTAATTTTAAGAAGTTATACGCTGCTGTATCATTTGCAAAATAAGTATATCAAAAATACTGAATACTTTCCGAACCTGTACATCACACAGCATAGACTAAGCTGAGAATTTTGGATATGTGCAATCAGGAAAAGAGGTAAGTGCTTTGGTAGGTTTATTGAAAAATGATGCATGATGCACCGAGTAAGGATAAAGGGAATAGGAGATATGTATGAAGAGAACTAAGATAATATGTACTATGGGTCCTAATACTAATGACAAGGAATTGCTTAAAAAACTTGCCTTAGAAGGTATGGATGTGGCAAGATTTAACTTTTCTCATGGCGATTACGAAGAACATCTGTCAAGATATAAACTTTTAAAAGAAGTAAGGGAAGAAACCGGTATAGAAGTGGCAAGTTTACTTGATACCAAAGGACCCGAGATAAGAACCGGAAAATTAAAAGACGGGCTTAAGGTAAACTTGGAGACCGGCAAAGAATACACACTTACAATTACGGAATGTATAGGAGATGAAAGAAAAGGCTTTGTCAATTATGCAGGGCTTATAGATGATGTAAAGGTAGGCTCAAGGATACTTATAGATGACGGTATAATAGAGCTTGAAGTAACAAAGATAGAAGGCGACAATATACACTGTATCATAATAAATGGCGGCGAGCTGGGAGAAAAGAAGGGTGTCAATGTCCCGGGAGTAGAGGTAAGACTTCCGGCACTTACAGATAAGGACAAGGAAGATATAAAGTTTGCCTGTGAAAAGGGCTTTGACTTTATTGCAGCAAGCTTTGTGAGGGATGCGGACTGCATAAACCAAATCAAGGATATTATCAAAGAATATGCGGCGCACACTATGGTTATTGCCAAGATAGAAAGTCAACAAGCCGTAAAAAACATAGATGAGATCATAGAAGCCTCAGATGCAATAATGGTTGCAAGAGGAGACCTTGGAGTGGAGATACCTACGGAAGAAGTACCGTTTGTACAAAAGACTATAATTAAAAAATGTAATATAGCCTGCAAACCGGTTATTACCGCCACACAAATGCTTGATTCCATGATAAGAAATCCAAGACCTACAAGGGCTGAGACCACTGACGTAGCAAATGCCATATATGATGGAACGGATGCCATCATGCTTTCCGGAGAAACAGCCATGGGTAAATACCCGGTGGAAGCGGTGAAAATGATGGCAAAAATCGCAAAAGAGACGGAAAGCCATATAGACCATAAGGCATACAGAAGCAGACATATATCCACTGCCAATGCGAGAAATATATCAAATCAGGTAAGTTACTCTGCTGTAGCTACCGCTGATGAGCTGAAGGCAAAAGCCATCATTGCTCCCTCAATATCAGGTTTTACCACAAGAATGCTTTCAAAGTGGAGACCGACAGTTAGGGTATACGGACTTTCTCCAAGTATAGGTGCGGTAAGGCAGATGATGCTTTTATGGGGTGTTGTTCCGCTACATGCAAGGCGTGCGGAGTCAACCGATGAACTTATAGATAATTCAATAAAGACACTTAAGGTACAGAAGTTTGTAAAAGAGGGCGATATAGTAGTAGTTACCGCCGGAGTTATAGCTGATAAAAAAGAAAGAAAGCCCGCAACACATACCAATACCATGCAGGTGGAAATAGTAGAATAGATATAGGAGGTCTAATGAAGAAGGATACATTTGTAGATTTGGAAAAGGTAAAAGAAATAGCAAAGACCTATCCGACACCTTTTTATATATATGATGAGAAGGGGATAAGGGATAATGCTGTAAGGCTTAAGGAAGCCTTTTCATGGAATAAAGGCTTTAAGGAGTACTTTGCAATTAAGGCAACTCCTAATCCCTATATTTTAAAGATTTTACAAAGCCTAGGTTGCGGAGTTGACTGCTCGTCCATGACGGAACTTATGCTGGCAAAGGCATGTGGCTTTGGTAATGAGGATATTATGTTTTCCTCTAATGAGACTCCTTTGGAGGAGTTTAAGTTTGCCGCCGACCTTGGCGCTATTATAAATTTGGATGATATTACCCACATAGAGGCTGTGGAAGAGGTTTTGGGGTATTTTCCGAAGACCATAAGCTTCAGATATAATCCGGGTGGAATATTTGAGCTTGGAAACGGTATTATGGATAATCCGGGTGATGCCAAGTACGGTATGACTGCTAAGCAATTAAGAGAGGCGGTGAGGATCTGCAAGGAAAAGGGTGTAGAGAAGTTCGGTTTGCATGCTTTTCTTGCAAGCAACACCTTGGGAGAGGATTATTATCCTACTCTTGCTTCAATATTGTTTGATGAAGCGGCAAGTATTAAAAAAGAGTTTGGAGTAAGCATAGACTTTATAAATCTTTCCGGCGGTATAGGTATACCTTACAGACCCGGGCAAAAGCCTAACAATATTGAACTTATATCAAGAGGGGTGAAGGCGGAGTTTGATAAGATCTTAGTGCCGGCAGGGCTTGGTGATGTGTCCATATACACTGAGCTTGGTAGATATATGTTGGGTCCTTACGGAGCACTTATAACAAAGGCTATACATGAGAAGCATATATATAAGGACTATATAGGTGTTGATGCCTGTGCGGTCAATCTTATGAGACCGGCTATGTATGGTTCTTATCACCACATTACTGTGCTTGGAAAGGAAGATAGGGAAGCCGATACCGTGTATGATGTGGTAGGTTCACTTTGTGAAAATAATGATAAGTTTGCGGTGGACAGAAAACTTCCAAAGATCGATAAGGGAGATTATTTGTATATTCATGATACAGGTGCTCACGGTTATGCCATGGGATATAACTATAACGGTAAGTTAAAGTGTGCGGAGCTTTTGCTTAAGGAAGATAAGAGCGTGCAGCTTATAAGAAGGGCGGAGACAGCGCAGGATTACTTTGCAACTTTGGATTTTGAGGGACTGTAGGAGAGAAAATTTATATAATAATTTTTGTGGGCTATACCGGGCTTTAAGTCAAAGAGCGGTTTGTGTAAAGAGTCGGAAGTTTTCAGAAATTTAAAAATAGATAAGGAGCTTGTTTCCAAGCTCCTTATCGGGGTGATTCTTAAAAGGAAAATTTTTAGGGGGACCGAGCGACTAAGCACTCGGTATGAGTATGAAAAAGCTTTGCAGTTTTAAGTATATCAAAACTGTATTACGTTAAATTTATTAACGTACCTAGAGTATACCTAAAATATGTGTCGAAACTATGGATAGCAAATAAAAAAAATATAAAAAGGACAAAAAAACTTTAAAGTCGGAGCGGTCATTAATTATAATATTCTTAAGTGATTGTATGAAAATGCAAAAAGGGCTATAATAACATAGATTACATCTCTTGGCTATATTAGAGAGTTAAATAGCTTGAGGAGTTTAATGTGGTGCTTGCAAGATGGTTTGTGTTGCAAGTACAAATTTATAATAGCTAAGTGTAGCAAATACAGTACTTAAAAAGATAGGAGTACTTAAAGATATTTGATTATTTAGGAAAGGCTACATCATTGTATTTGGTATAAAAGTATAAAAATTCGGAGGAAAGTATGTTTGGAATGTTTGGGGTGATGTCTAATGACATAGGTATAGATTTAGGCACAGCCAGTATATTGGTATATATAAAGGGTAAGGGAGTTGTATTAAAAGAGCCCAGCGTGGTAGCTATAGACAGAGATGCCGATAAGATCATGGCTATAGGAGAAGAAGCCAGACTTATGATAGGAAGAACTCCCGGTAATATAGTAGCAGTGCGTCCTCTGCGTCAGGGAGTTATATCGGACTATACCATGACTGAGAAGATGCTTAAGTATTTTATTAATAAGGCGGTTGGAAAAAGAACACTCAGAAAGCCTCGTATAGCGGTATGTATACCTTCAGGAGCTACCGAAGTTGAGAAAAGAGCGGTTAAGACCGCTACCGAGCAGGCAGGAGCAAGAGAGGTTACTATAATAGAAGAGCCGGTAGCGGCAGCTATAGGAGCTGGTATAGATATTTCAAAAGCCTGCGGTAATATGATAGTTGATATAGGAGGAGGTACTGCCGATATAGCGGTGATCTCACTTGGAGGTACTGTAGTAAGCACCTCTATTAAGGTTGCCGGAGATGATTTTGACGAAGCCTTGGTAAGACATATGAGAAAGAAACATAACTTACTGATAGGAGAAAGAACCGCAGAAGAAATCAAGATCAATATAGGAGCGGCATATAAAAGACCGGAACTTCTTACTATGGAAGTGCGTGGAAGAAACCTTGTAACCGGACTTCCTAAAACTATAGTAGTTACTTCCGACGAGACTTTGGAAGCACTTTTGGAAACTTCCATGCAAATAGTTGATGCGGTTCACTCAGTACTTGAGAGAACACCGCCGGAGCTTGCGGCAGATATTTATGACAGAGGTATAGTGCTTACCGGAGGCGGTGCCTTGCTTTCAGGTCTTGATCTGCTTATAGAAGAAAAAACGGGAATCAATACCATGATAGCTGATGATCCGCTTACAGCAGTTGCAATAGGTACAGGAAAGTATATAGAATTTCAAACCGGAGAAGATTTCGAGAACAAAAGGAATTATTAAAATATGATATCCGGCTATATTGAAAAAATAAAGTATAGAAACGAGGAAAATGGCTATACGGTGCTTAGTGTGTCGGTTGAAGGGGAAGAGGAAATACTGGTCGGAACTTTCAACCACATAGAAGAAGGCTCTTATATAAGCGCCAGTGTAAAAGAAAGAGTACATCCGGTGTACGGTGAGCAGCTTTTTGTTGAAAGCTATGAATTAAAAAGACCGGATGATGAAAAAGGGATAGAAAAGTATCTGGCTTCCGGTGCAATCAAAGGAATAGGACCGGTGCTTGCGGCTAGGATAGTAAAGAAATTTACAAAAGACACTCTCAGAATTATAGAAGAAGAGCCGGAACGACTGGAAGAAGTGAAAGGCATAAGTGAAAATATGGCAAGGGCGGTATCGGTTCAGGTACAGGAGCAAAAAGAACAAAGAGCCGCCTTTGTTTACTTGCAAAAATACGGCATTAGTATGAAACTTGCCAATAAGATATATAAGGAGTACGGAGAAAGGTTATACAGTATTATAACAGAGAATCCTTACAGACTTGCTGATGATATACAGGGAGTAGGTTTTAAACTTGCCGATGAGATAGCGCAAAAGGTCGGAATATCTGCAGATGCACAATTTAGGATTAAAAGCGGGATTGTCTATATTTTATCAAAAGCGGCAGCTAACGGTCATGTTTATCTTCCCATGGAAAGACTTATGAATATAGCTGCGGAACTTCTTAATATACCTGACGAGCTTATACCGAGAGAAGTTGCCGATATGCAAATTGAAAAGCGGGTGAGCGTAAAGCAAATTGATGGTGAGGATGTAGTATACCTTACAACTTCATATCATACAGAACTTAGTATAGCGAGAAAACTTTTGGAGCTTAGTGTAAATTCCGATAATCTTAGAAAAGATGTGGAGAAGAATTTACCCAAGTTTGAAAAGTCGTTAAATATAGAACTTGATGATCTGCAAAGACAGGCGGTAATAAAATCACTATCCTGCGGTCTTATTATAATTACCGGAGGTCCCGGAACCGGAAAGACTACCACTATAAATATGATTATAAAGTACCTGCTGTCTAAAAATATGGAGGTACTTTTAGCGGCACCTACCGGCAGAGCGGCAAAGAGGATGGAAGAGGCAACCGGCTATGAGGCAAAGACCATACACAGGCTCTTAGAAATCAATGCCATGCCTGATGCGGATGATATGGAAAATAATCTGGGATTAAATTTTGAGAGAAATGAAGATAATCCCTTGGAGGCTGATGCGATAATTATAGACGAGATGAGTATGGTGGATATGTATCTTATGAATTCGCTGTTAAAAGCGGTTTCGGTAGGTACGAGGCTTATACTGGTAGGAGATACCAACCAACTTCCCTCCGTGGGTCCCGGAAATGTGTTAAAGGACATAATAGCCTCAGGTGTGGTAGAGGTGGTAAAACTTGAGAGAATATACAGACAGGCAGGGCTTAGCGACATAGTGCTCAATGCCCATAAAATGATAGAGGATGAGCCGATAGACCTTACAAAAAGCAGCAAGGACTTTGTATTTATAAAAAGAAGCGGAGCCGATAATATTATATCCGCCTGCATTACCTTACTAAAGAGCAAACTTCCTGACTATGTATCGGCGGACAGTTATGACATACAGATCATGAGTCCCATGAAAAAGGGAATGCTTGGAGTGGAAAGACTTAATCTTATATTACAACAACATTTGAATCCTAAACACCCAAAAAAGCCGGAGAAAGAGTTTGACGGTAAGGTCTACAGAGTGGGTGATAAGGTGATGCAGACTAAAAACAATTATCAAATTGAATGGTCGGTAAAAAATGATATAGGTATAGCCATGGAAAAGGGGCAGGGAGTGTATAACGGAGATATAGGTATAATCAGGTATATCAATGACTTCGAGGAATTTATCAGAGTTGAGTTTGATGACAGGAAGATAGTTGAGTATCCTTACAGCGAGGCAAATCAGCTTGAGCTTGCCTATGCCATCACCATACATAAGTCCCAAGGAAGTGAGTATCCTGCGGTTATTATACCCATGTATCCCGGACCTAAGATGCTTATGAACAGGAATCTTATATATACTGCTATAACAAGAGCTAAAACTTGCGTTGCCCTTGTGGGAGAGCCGGAGTGCTTTTATGAGATGGCACAGAATACATCTCAGATGAAAAGGTACTCAAGCCTTGACAGGCAAATAAAAAACTTGTTGAAATTAAAAAGTAATTAATAAAAAAATATGAATAAAAATCATCTTGAAAAATATCTTGATAAAATCATATCTGTAATATATCCGAGACATTGCCCTGTATGCGAGGAGATAGTAAGTCCTACAGGGCGAATGTTCTGTAAAGATTGTATCCGAAAACTTTCATTTGTAAAGACACCTGTATGCTTAAAATGCGGAAAGGAAATATTTGATGCACAAAAAGAGTATTGTGAAGATTGTGCTAAGCGTAAAAAAAGCTATGAATACGGCATGGCTTTATTAAACTACGATGAACTTACAGAAAAAATCATGATAAATATAAAATATCATAATAAAAGGGAGTATATAAAGGCTTTGTCAAAGCTTTTGGTAAGCAGGTACGGCAGTGAGATACTTAAACTTAAAGTAGATGTGCTGCTGCCTATACCTGTGCATAAAAAAAGACTTAGGCAAAGAGGTTATAACCAAAGTGCATTAATTACCAAGGAAGTGGCAAAAGAACTAAATCTTACTTATGCAGAGAATGTGCTTGTGAGAAACAAGAATACAAAGGCTCAAAAGGAGTTAAGCCCCGAACAAAGGCTTGCAAATCTAAGTGCCGCCTTTGCCTGCAGTGAAGAGGCGAAAAATTATAGTAAGGTATTGCTGGTAGATGATATTTATACTACGGGTAGTACTATAGAGGCGTGTACGAGGCTTTTGAAGGAGAAGGGGGTGAGAGAGGTGTATTATGTGAGTTTGGCAATAGGGAGGACACTGGTGTAAAAATTTCTTTGTATTTTAATTCTTAATATCGTTGCTTGTTTTTTATTAAGCTGTAAATTAAAAGAATTGTTGATTTGTATGGGTTTTTCTGTAAATATCAGCTTGTTAATATGCAATTAGCTGAAATTGATGTATACATATGCATATAAATTGCATTTGTATTGTAAAAATCAAATGGCTGTGATAAGCTAATGGGTGCATAAAAAATAGAACAATTATTATAGGGGAAGCAGGTTAGAATCCTGTACGGTGCCGCCACTGTATTGAGTTAATGCTCTAAGTCAGATTACCTAATGAGTCAACCACTCTACGTTGCATAGGGATGGGATATCCCGATATATCTTCATATTGGGATTTTTTGATATCATAGTTATAATCTTTTTTAAATCCAAGAATACTCAGGCTATTATATTTATTTGATTATAACCAAGCTAATTATGTTTGTATCGTTTGGAAAGTCAACCGTTCAAATTAATTATTAACTTGCAACAGTTTGGAAATCAAATTAAGAGTACAATATTTAATTAAAGGTGTTATAAAAGGTATAGTAAGTTAGGCTGTACTAATAGCTGTATTTGCCTATATAGGTTCTATAAACAGTGTGCTATAAAATATTTTGGAGGTTTTATGAAAAAAAGAGTTTTAGGTATTTTAGGTGTTTGTGCATCATTTATGTTGCTTTTGTCAGCTTGTTCAAATTCAGGAACTGCAGGCAGCAGTGCAGCCTCTCAAGCGGAGAGTGTATCGGAGGGTGCATCGTCTGCACAGCAAAATGCGGAATCAGGTTCCGAGCTTGCCCGTCTTGAGAACAAGGAAGAGTTTAGAATGGCAGTTAAGCCTTTTACAACTCTCGATCCTTGTATGGGATGGGGGCAGTACGGACCAAGCCTTATACAGAGTAAGCTTATGCAAATTAACAGTACTACTATAGAAAAGGATCTGGCTACAGATTATAGTGTAAGTGATGACGGTTTAGTATGGACCTTTAAGATAAGAGATGATGTGAAGTTCCATGACGGCTCTAAACTCACAGCGGCAGATGTAGCATTTACTTTTAATAATACAAAGGCAATAGCGGGCAAGGTGGATTTGGCAAATATGGATGAGGCTGTGGCAGTAGATGATACCACTGTGGAATTTAGAATGAATAAGCCTTTCTCATCCTTCCTTTATAATACAGCAGCACTTGCAATAGTGCCTGAAAAATCCTATGTGGACAGTGCGACCTATGCCAAAAATCCAATAGGAAGCGGACCTTATAAATTCGTACAGTATGATGAGGGTCAGCAGCTTATTATGGAAAGAAATGATGATTATTACGGAGATAAGCCTATATTTAAGAAGTTGGTTTTACTCATGATGGATACAAGTTCAGCATTTGCTGCGGTGCAGGCAGGAACTGTTGACATGGCAAAGATTGATGAGCAATCTGCACAAAGTCAGGTTCAGGGCTATAAGTTAAAAGAGTTTACAACCTTTGACTATCGTTCAATTTCCATGCCTTATAATAAGCCCGGAACAACTACCGAAGAGGGTGATCCTATAGGCAATGCGGTAACTTCGGATGTGGCAGTAAGAAAGGCTCTGTCTCTAGGTATAAGCAGAGAAGCGATAGTACAGAATGCACTTTCCGGCTATGGGGAAGCGACCTTTGATGTGTTCAGTAAGTTCGGTTGGGGACTTGGAGACTTGGTTAAGGATGTAAAAGACGGCGATGTAGAGGCTGCAAAGAAGATACTTGATGAGGCAGGCTGGGTAGAAGGCAGTGACGGTATAAGAGAAAAAGACGGAGTAAAGGCGGAGTTTGAGTTATTGTATGGTGCCAATGCAGTAGACAGACAGGCTATAGCCATGTCATTTGCTGAAGAAGCTAAAAAGTTAGGAATCAGTGTTAAGCCTGTAGGTAAAGACTATGATGAAATTAAAAAGCTTGCAAAGTCAACCCCTATGGTATTGGGAGGAGGACATTGCAATCCTATGAATGTAGATATGATTTATGACGGAAGATTTGCAAAGACTACAGGTTGGTCCAATGTTATAGGCTACAGCAATGCAAAGACTGATGAATACATAGAAAAGGCATTTGCTGCTAAAACTGATGAAGAGGCTAATGAGTATTGGCAAAAGGTTTCATGGGACGGAACTGAGGGACCAAGTGTATTAGGAGAGACCTGCTATATTCCGGTATGTTATATAAGGCATCTTTACTTTATAAGAGACGGTATTGATTTAGGTAAGGATGTTATACTTGCCCATGATCACGGAACCGCATCATTACAAGATGTAATACATTGGGATTATAAGGCTGCAAATTAGTTATTATTTGGTTGGTATAACTCATTATAATTAGCAATCTATTCAGTATAGGAACAGTAATTTAAAAAAGATGTGCTTTTGTACGAAATAGTTATTTGAAATAGTTTACACCGGACAAATTCCGATTGACCTCACTCACAGTAATTGGTCAATCGGAATTTATAGAAAAAATATTTAAAAACAGAAAGGTAATGTTATGAAAAAGCAAATAAAAAGAGTATTGTCGTTGGGTATATGTGCCGCACTATTTCTCAGTGCCTGCTCTTCTTCTCAAAATTCTACCACAGCTACAGGTAGCGGTACGGGAGAATCGGTTTCACAAGAATCAAGTGCAAAGCGTCTTGAAGATAAGGAAGAGGTAAGAATAGCTGCCGAGATTTTCGGAAGCCTTGATCCTTGTGCAGGCTGGGGAGAGTATGGAGAACCGCTTATACAAAGCAAACTTATGAAGATAAAAAGTGCTTCAATAGAAAAAGATCTGGCTACTGATTACAGTGTAAGTGATGACAGTCTTACATGGACTTTTAAGATAAGAGATGATGTAAAATTCCATGACGGTTCCAAGCTTACAGCTTCAGATGTGGCATTTACTTTTAATAATACCAAGGCTTTAGCAGGAAGCTTAGATCTTAGCAATCTTAAGGAAGCTGTGGCAGTAGACGATACTACGGTAGAGTTTAGAATGAACGAGCCGTTTTCATCTTTCCTGTATGTGTCAGCTGCACTTGGAATAGTGCCTGAAAAGACCTATGTCAACAGCGAGACCTATGCTAAGCATCCTATAGGAAGCGGGCCTTTAAAATTTGTGCAATACGATGAGGGCCAGCAGCTTATATTGGAGAGAAATGATGATTACTACGGCGAGAAGATGAAGTTCAAACGCTTTGTAATGATACTTATGGAGTCAAGTTCGGCTTTTGCAGCCGCAAAGGCGGGAGAAGTCGATATAGCATTAGTAGATCACTCTATGGCAAAAAGCCCTGTGGAAGGATACAGCTTTAAGGCTATGGAAAGTTATGATTACCGTATACTGTCAATGCCCTGTATAAAGAGCGGAAATACAACCGAGCAAGGTGATCCTATGGGTAATGATGTAACCTCAGACTTGGCGATAAGAAAGGCTTTAACTATAGGATTAAACAGACAGGCGATAGTTGATGATGTACTTGAGGGATACGGTGAACCTATTTTTGATATGTTTGCAAAATTCCCTTGGGGTATAGCGGATGAAGTTGCCAATATCAAAGACGGTGATGTGGAAGCAGCTAAGAAAATACTTGATGATGCCGGCTGGGTAGTAGGAGCAGACGGTATTCGTGAAAAAGACGGAGTTAAAGCAAGCTTTGAACTCCTCTACGGTGCAAGTGCCAAGGAAAGACAGGCGGTAGCCTTAGGTGTAGAACAGCAGGCTAAGGAGCTTGGAATAGAAATCAAACCTACAGGTAAGGATTGGGATGAGATAAAAAAATTTGGAAAATCTCAAGCAATAGTACTTGGCGGCGGACAGTACAACCCTATGGGTATAAAGAAACTTTTTGACGGAGAGACTTACAATCAAAGCGGTTGGAACAATGTAATATGCTATAAGAACGAAAAGACAGACGAATATATTAAAAAAGCAGTAAGTGCAAAGACGGAAGAAGAGGCTATAGGATATTGGAGAGAGGCTCTTTGGGATGGAACTGAGGGTCCAAGCGTACTTGGAGATGCTGTATACATACCTATATGCTATGCAAAGCATGTGTATATAATAAGAGACGGTATTGATTTGGGCGGTGATATAGTACTTCCTCATGACCATGGTATAGCTATAATGGAAAATATTACAAAATGGGATTACAAGAAATAGTCAGGAGGGTTTTGTGGCAACATTAAAATATACACTTAAGTCGGTAATAAAGGCTTTGTCCTTGATTATTGCTCTGTCTATACTTACATTTACTCTGGCACAGCTTTCCCCCATAGATCCGGTAAGAGCCTATGTGGGAGCTGAGAGTTTGGCAAGTCCCGAGCAGATGGAATACATATCACAAAAGTGGGGTCTTAATGACCCCCCTTTGGAAAGATACGGTAAATGGGTATCTTCCATGCTTAAAGGAGATATGGGAGACTCCATAGTATACTCAAGACCGGTAATAGACGTGATTTCAGAAAATGTGAAGAATTCTTTTTGGTTGATGTTTGTATCGTGGCTTTTTTCGGGAATACTCGGATTTATTCTGGGTATTTTGGCAGCGACATACAGAGACAGCATCTTAGATAAGGCAATCAGAACATTTTGCTATATACTCTCGTCTACGCCGACCTTTTGGATAGGTATACTACTATTATTAGTATTCAGTGTGCAGCTTAAGATATTTCCTATAGGACTTTCGGCTCCGATAGGAAAGGCAGCGGCAAATGTTACCGTATGGGATAGAATCTACCACCTCATACTTCCCGCACTTACCTTAAGTATTATAGGTATTTCAAGTATAGCCCTGCATACAAGAGAGAAGATGATAGAAGTGTGGAACAGTGAGTATGCTCTTTTTGCAAGAGCCAGAGGCGAGTCTACATTTGCCATAGTAAAAAATCATGGAATAAGAAACATACTCTTACCGGCTGTTACCTTGCAGTTTGCTTCAATAAGCGAGCTTTTCGGAGGCTCGGTGCTTGCGGAAAATGTATTCTCATACGCAGGGCTTGGAAGTGTTACGGTGGCAGCAGGTGTAAAGGGAGACTTACCTCTTTTGCTGGGAATAACCATGTTTACCGGTGCAATAGTATTTATCGGAAATATGATAGCGAATCTGCTTTATCCGGTGATAGACCCGAGGATAAAGGAGGCACAGCATGAAAAATAAATTTGAGATCAATTTGCGTACAAAAACTATATTTATGTTGGTGTTCTGCACTTTGTTTTTACTTGCGATAATGATTGTAGGAAGTTTTATTAATGAAAGTCATTATGGAAGCAACTTTGCTCAAAAAAACCTTCCGCCGTCTCTTGAGCATATATTCGGAACTGATTGGCTTGGAAGAGATATGTTTTTCAGATCCCTAAAAGGTATGACAACCAGTATATGGATAGGACTTATAGCCTCTTTGGTAAGCTCGGTACTTGCTGTGGTTTTAGGTACTTTGGCAGCAACCGCCGGTAAAAAGGTCGATTCGGCAATACTTTGGCTTGTGGATCTATTTCAGGGAAAGCCGCATCTTATCTTCCTTATGTTCATATCAATTCTTGTGGGCAAGGGAGTTAAGGGAATACTTATAGGTGTTGCGGTTACTCACTGGACGGGACTTACAAGAATAGTAAGGGCGGAGATACTTGCACTTAAGACCAATCAATATATATTGCAGGCAAGAAAGCTTGGACAGTCTCCGCTTACAATAGCTGTAAGACATATACAACCGCATATACTGCCGCAATTTTTTGTAGGACTGGTGCTGTTGTTCCCTCATGCCATCTTGCATGAGGCATCACTTACCTTCTTGGGCTTCGGTATACCGCTTGAGCAACCGGCTATAGGTGTTATACTTTCGGAGTCTATGAGGTATATTACATTGGGAATGTGGTGGCTTGCAGTATTTCCGGGCTTGCTTTTACTGTCAGTGGTAATGCTTTTTGACGGTATAGGCGGTAACTTGAAAAAAATAATAGATCCTAAGACGGGACAGGAGTAGAGTATGCTTGAAGTGAAAAATTTAACAATATCTTTTAAAATGTATGATCGCTTGCTTAACCAAATCATAAAAGATACCATACACCACATGAGTATCGAGGTTAAAGCAGGAGAGATACACGCAGTGGTAGGTTCTTCAGGCAGCGGTAAGAGTTTGCTTGCTCATGCTGTTATGGATATACTCCCCGAAAATGCGATAAAGGGAGGGGAGATTTTCTACGAGGGAAAACTGCTTGACAAGAAGCTCATAAAAAAGTTAAGGGGGAAGGAAATAAGTCTTATACCACAGTCAATAGCCTATCTTGATCCTTTAAGCAAGTTAAGTAAGCAAATATTCGGTAAAGGTTATGATAAGAAAAAGGCTGAAGAACTGCTTGAAAAATTTAATTTATCCAAAGAAGACAAAGAAAAGTATCCCTTTCAATTATCGGGAGGTATGGCAAGGCGAGCACTTATAATGAGCAGTGTGGTGGATGATGCCAAACTGATAATAGCGGATGAGCCTACTCCGGGACTTAATCCAAAACTTGCAGCGGAGATACTTAATGTATTTAGAGATTTTGCGGATGAGGGCAAGGGAGTGCTTTTAATTACTCATGATGTGGACTTGGTTTGTGAAGTGGCAGACAGAATATCTATATTTTATGGCGGTACTATTTTGGAAACCTTAAAAGTGGAAGACTTTTTAAAGGGTGATGACAGTATAAAGCACCCATATACAAGGGCTTTGTGGGCAGCACTCCCACAAAATAAATTTGAGGCGATAGATATGAAAGAACTCGCTTTGGAATGTGAAGAGTGCGGTCTGCCTTTGCCGGCATCAAATTAAGGAAGGTGTAGATAAAGATTATGCTTGAAGCTAAAAATATACATTTTTCATATAATAAACAACATAAAATATTGGATAATATAAGCATGAGTTTCGGAATTGATGAGATAGTATCTCTCATAGGCCCTTCCGGCTGCGGAAAGTCCACTTTTTCAAAAATACTGGCAGGTTATATAAAACCTGACTCGGGAGAAGTGCTTTTTAATAACAGTCCGCTGCCAAAAAGCGGATATTGCCCGGTGCAGCTTATATATCAGCACCCTGAAAAGGCGGTCAATCCTAAGTGGCATATGAAACAGATCTTAGAAGAAGGCTGGGATATAGATGATGAGACTATAGAGGCTTTGGGAATACAAAAAAGTTGGCTTACACGCTGGCCTTCGGAGCTTAGCGGAGGCGAGCTGCAAAGGTTTTGTATAGCAAGAGCCTTAGGTCCCAAGACCAAGTATATCATAGCGGATGAGATGACTACTATGCTTGATGCCATTACTCAGGCTGCAATCTGGGATGTTATTATAAAGCAGTGTAAAAAGAGAAATATAGGATTGCTTGCGGTTACTCATAATCATGCCTTGGCAAAGAGAATTAGTGACAGGATCATTAATTTTGAGGAGCTGAGGTAGAAATTACTTGTACTTTAAGTTATCTTTAAGATGTTTTGATTAAAATAAAATTTCCTTGTACTTTAATCTGAGCAAGAGACCTTTCTTAAAGCTTTGACAAATTCACACAGACTGAGGAACTTACTTGTCCGCCTGCTTCGTGGCGGTCTGTGGAATTTGTAACTCGCTTTATCGAAAGGTCTAAATGCTACACAGATTGAAGTACAAGGAAATTTTTGCATTAAGCCAAGATGGTAATTATAAATAAGGTTAAACATTTTCAGGTTGCTTTGACAAATTATGCTACCTAAACTGTAACATAAGAAAGGCAGGGAACAATATTGTAAGTTCACTTTAATAGAAATGAAAAGAGCTGTTATGTTATACTTGAGTGATATTATTGTATATGCAGGTGTTTGTTATGTATAAGATTATGATTATTGAAGATGATTTGACCTTGGCAGGGCTTATAAAGAGTTCCCTTAGCAAGTGGGGTTATGAGGTATTTTGTGTTGAGGATTTTTTTAATGTGATGGATGATTTTACCGCTATAAATCCGCATTTGCTTATGATAGATATAAATTTACCTTATTTTAACGGTTATCATTGGTGCGCTATGATAAGGAAGGTCTCTAAAATACCTATTATATTTATATCATCCGCACTGGAGAGTATGAATATTATTATGGCTATCAATATGGGGGCGGATGATTTTATAAGTAAGCCCTTTGAGCTTGATATACTTGAGAGTAAGGTTTTGGCTCTTTTAAGGCGAAGTTATGATTTTAACTTGGAGAATGAATATTTGGAATGTGACAATGTTATATTAAAGATAGATAACATGAGTGTCTCATACATGGGCAGGGAGATGGAGCTGAGTAAGAATGAGTTTCGTATATTGGAAGTGCTTATGAAAAACAAGCAAAATGTGGTAAGCAGGGAAGAAATTATGAATAAACTTTGGCAGTCAGACCTGTATATAGATGACAATACTTTAACCGTCAATGTTTCAAGGCTTAAGAGCACTTTGGAAAAGCTCGGCAGATCCGATTTTATAAAAACTAAAAGAGGAGTCGGATATTATGTTAAATAAAGATTTTAATATATATAAAAGCTACATATACACAAGAAGAAAGATT
>ERZ773070.628-NODE-628-length-25197-cov-5.013841_pt1 | contig 25197 bp, 27 predicted proteins | sample MGYA00580618_ERZ773070 | MGnify/ENA primary metagenome ERZ773070 (study PRJEB29015, sample SAMEA2738023) | human oral metagenome | biome: human oral; feature: human-associated habitat; material: dental | place: China | collected 2019 ... | reverse complement strand
GAGATGAAAGAACTTATGAATATACAGCTGTTTTAAGATCTGCTAATACAATAGACTTTATGACTGCTACTTGGTCTCATTTACCTTATGAATTTTTAGAAAAGGTTTCTAATAGAATTTTGAATGAGGTTAAAGGAATTAATAGATTGACTTATGATATTTCTTCTAAACCACCTGCTACTATTGAATGGGAATAATATAAGTACATACAATATTCTATTGATTTTAAAAGAAAATCTATTTTAATATTTTGTCTTTGGTTCTAAAATGGTTCTATATGTAAAAAGATGAAGAAAAAGCCCAGCTAATAACTGGACTTTTTTTTATTATTTTATCTCTTTGTCAAAATCTTCATCTTTTAATTTCTGTGGCTTTATATTCTTATCATCTGTACACTTAGAATTGCATTTATCCCCTTTGCATTGCTCCAATGCGATTTTAAGCTTCTCAGGAATAGGTAAACCTAACTTACTAGCATTTTCTATTACTGATAAAAACTCTGTAGCTACATAGAATATAATAACCAAATTTCTTATCCCAACATTAGGTACAAGCTGCTCTATAACAGTTGAGCAAGAGACTATGATTAATATAAAAACTTTCTTACTTATCCCTCTGTATGCTCTAGCACTATTAACTGTTTTGGTAATATATCCAACCCAAACTCCTGTTGCATAGTCTATTAACATAAGAAATACTAAAACTCTTACAGATAAGTCAAACCCACCTAATGCCCATACTAACACAGATATCCATCCCGTCCATATCATTGCAATCCCATTTTTTGCACTTATAAAAAAATCTTCCATTTACTCCCCTTTCCTAAAATGGCTAGCCCCAAACATTCTAACTATTTTATACATTAAATTTCTTTTTATAGACCCCACTCCACATTCTTTCATAATCTCTAAGAATATTTTATCAGCTTCTTCTCTTGTAATATTAATTTTACATTGATTTGAATATAACCAGTCATGGACAACTGCTGCTCTTCCATGTTTACCATAGCTATTTATTATGTTTCTAAATATTCTAGGTACTGAAGCATAATCTGTCCTAAAACCTTTAGGAACAACTACAAGTCCTTTTGATGTTTGATAATGATATTCCTCATTAACTAACCAATATTTATCATCTATTGGAGTTGTCTTTAATTCAGTTATTTCCATAATTTAAACCTCCTTATCTTCTAAATTGAATATTATCTGCTGTTCCCAATTGAAAATGTACAGAGTCTTTTTGTTTCCAATTTCCACCCCATACTATATTATATTTATCAATAAGACCTTTACTTTTAGCAACATCATAAATAGCTTTATAATATTCATAATCCCATTTAGCAACTGTCTTTTCTTTTTCTTCTCCAGTTTTCTTATCAGTGTATTTTTCTTTTTCCAAGACAGCTATATCAACAGCGTATCCATAACCATCAATTTTTACTTGGTGTTTTGATTTTAATTTATAACCATCGCACCAACTAACTTTTGGTTGCTTATTACCATTACTATCATATAAAATAGTTCTTCCTTTTTGATATTCATAATTCTGCTCTGCTGCAGTTCTAACTCCACAAGTTATTTTAAAATCATATGGAGACTCTTTTATAAGTTCTTTTATAAAATTTACTACATTTGGATGAACACCATTTAATTTTTCTAAGCTTGAATTTGATAAACTAAACATATTAACCTCCTATTCCATAACCCATATATCTTTTATTGTTAATGGTTGATTACTTTCTGCTGAAAGCTCACCATTATTTATTTTTACTGTAATTCCACCCTCAAATTGTTGTCCAACTTTATAATTTGAAGTATTTTCTTTCTTGAAAAAATAAACTTTTATTTCTTGACTAAATTGTATGTAAGTAAAAAATATAATTTTCCAATCATTTCCAATTTCAATATTTGCTGAAGTAGATACCTGTGATATAGTATATTCTCCATCTACTTTTCTTAAACTTAATCCACTTTTTATAGTTGTCTCTTTTTCTGTGTCATCATTTAAAGTTATTTTTAATTTATTATCTGCATAAGATAAATTCTTAATTTTTGCATTATCTATTTTAGAGTTATACTCATTAGCTTTTTCATCAAAATGATTAGCTACATATGTTCTAACTTCTTGATCCAATGCTTTAACTTTTTCTTGATAAACATTTTCTAAGTCTTTTGTTAGTTTTTTTTTATTTTCTTCTGCTGCAACTCTTATTTCTTCTGTTCTTTTAGATATTTCAGCCTGTACTATTGCTTTTACCTCTTGATGTTGGAACTCTTGCCCTACTTCAAGTTTTTTAGTTTTTATTATTATGTCATCTAAAGTTATTCTATTCGCTCCCTCTATAATTGTTGCTTTTAGAGTAGTCCAACCACCATTAACAAAAACACTATAATGAATTGGAAATAATACTTCATCTTTTCCAGATATAACTATCTTTTCAACTTGATAACTTTTATCTGGAAGTATATATTTAAGTTCTAATTGCTTTCCCTGTAGTGTTTCTGCTCCAAACATATATATAAACTTTAATCTTATATGTGGAAAGCCTCTATCTCCAACTGTAAATACATGACTATCTAAAACTTCACACCGATTTGAATAAACCAAAACATTAGTTATATGCTCCATTAGTTACCACCTACTCTTTTTATATGTAACTCTTTTCTTTTTGTTTCAAATTCAATTTTTGAAATTTTTTTAATTTCTTTTAATGTTTTAAAGTGATGCTCAGTGTCATATACACTTTGGATGAATGTTGTTCCATACAGCATTAATTTTCCTAATTCTTCTAGACCTGCTGACATTCCAACATTATCTTCAAAATACCAAGTTACTTTTTTGTCTACTCCCATACTTTTAGCAAGTTGTAAAGATACAACAGTAGCTACCATTTTTGCTATATCATTGTCTCTACATTTTTGCCTGTGTTTATCCCCATTTGTAATTTCATAGTCAAAGCCATATTCTAAAATTTCTTCTTTTACATTATCTATATTGTTAAAGCAATACTCTTTAAAACCCTCTTTATCTTCAACTACCCATTTTTTATTTTTAAGAATATGATAAGGACTAGGTTTATCTTTAATGTCATACAGCATATCTTCTGTCAATGAGTATTCCCAGTTAGCTGGTATACTTTCTCCCTTAAACTCTACTAGCTCACCAAAATTTGTTATTTCTTTATAATTTGGAATTTGATTTTCTGTTTGAAATATAATTACTACTTCTCCATTTAACAAACTTTCTTTATTTAAGTAAAAAAACATTTTAATCTACCTCCATAGCTATATATTGTACTTCTCCACTTCCAGTTGCAGATGATAATGTTGATGTTTCAGCACTTGCTGTTATAGATAATCCTTTTATACTAGCTTGATTTATGCTAAATAAAACTCCTCTAAAGCTCATTTGATTATATCTTTCGCCACTTTTACTTCCCCAATATTCCCCATAAACTTCAAAATTACTTTCAAGAATTGTTATTTCTAATGTATAAGCAACATTTGTTCTTGTTGCAAATTTTTTTAAAATATTAAATGATGAGTTTAAACTCAAAGAACCTATTGACATCCCAAATGTTTGAACTCTAACTTCATACAATCCATATTTCATTATAAAATCTTTATTAAAAATTAATTCCCCATTTCTTTTTATCTTGATATTGATTTTAGGAACTTTAGAAACATAAACTCTTGGAACATCAGAACTTGATGTTTCTTTTATAAATCTTGTATTTAAATTTTTATATTGTATTCTGTTATTATCATATCCAGCTATATTACCAGTTATTCCAAGTAAAGTTGTAATAACTACATTGTTCATTCCCCAACGAGTTCCAACGACTTTAATTGGATTTGCTTCTCTATAATCTTCGTTAGTTCCATAGACATAAAATCTATATTGAGTACCAGAAATATGCTCTGCAAAACAATGTATACTTGCCATATTTTTACCAAAATTAGCAGATTTTATTGTAGGTAAAACTATCATAGGTTGTTGAAAACCATCAAAATTTACAACACCTTTTCCTTTACTATCCGTTGATATAGTTCCATATCTAATATTTTTAATGCTAGTCAATCTTTGCCCATTTCTATAAAAATCAATAGAACCATTTGCAATAGTTATAACTTCATTAGTTCCACGACTTATAAATCTAGCAGTGCCATCAAAAGTTGTTCTACCAGTTATTTTAAAGTCTCCATTTTCTAATGAATTGCTAACCGTAGTTATGGTTTTCCCATTCTCAACAACTCTTGCTTGTTTATTTTTGAATTGTATATAGTGCCCTGTTGCTTCATCTCCAACTTGAAATGCTACATCTTTATACTTTTTATCTGTTATATCAGTAACTCCCAGTAAAATTTGAGATGTTACAATGTTAGGGTTAGCTGGGTCTTTAATGTTTAAAGCAACTCTATTATTTGGGTTTTCTGCTTCAAATTGTCCTAATTTATTAAAAGTTACATGTGCTAACTCTCCATTAAGACTTCCAAATTTTTCTCCATCATTTAGCAAATATGCCCCAACCTTATCAGCTGTGCCTTGTAACTTTATAATGTTTCCATCAATAGAGTTATACATTTTCATAGATGGTAAAATTTCATCTTCAGATATAGAATTCCATACTCCGTTATAAAATTTTTTCCATACATTTTTATCTGGGTTTAACCAAATATCATTTTCTTTTACATCTGATGCATTAGGCTCTGTTTTTTGTTTAAATAACTTACTTCTAACATCTCTATCTAAAACTTTTAGATTTTTACTATTTTCATCTATCTTTTCTTCCAAAGGTTTTAAATCTACAAAATTAGTGTTACTCTTTCCAGACAAGGTACTTGAATAAGTAAATTCTCCATCATTTTCAACACATTCAGCTTCTACTCTCATTTCAAATTGTGCTGGTTTTAATGATATTTGAATATTCGTTACTCTTACAACTGTATTAATATCTTCAAGTTCTAAACTGTAAACTTCTCCTAATTCAATATCCTTTAGAAAATAAGTATTAAAATTAAAAGTTCTATTGTTTAATATTTGTGCTTTATACTCTGATAATGCTATGTGTTTAGCTAATTTTTCTGTTTGAACTTCTCTATTTTTTTGTATAGACACAAAGTTTTCTTGATATTTTTCTATTATGTTAGGATTCTTAATAACAGCCTCATTGTCTTGATATTTCACAAGTGGTAACCCTTTTATTTCAAAATTTTCTATATAAAGTTTATAAGGATATGGATTAAAAAACTTAACTATTGCCTGTGTCTCTTTCCATTCCTCAATAATGTAATGTGTTCCTTTTACAAGTTTTATATCAACTTTACTTTTTATATCATCTTCTCTTGTAAAGTAATATGCAGTACCTTTTGTTAAAGTTGGATTAGATACACTTGAAGTTGTATAAGTTATCCTCATAGACTGTATATCTTTACTTCCAACAGGTTTGTTTTTATCAATTATTATTTTTTGAGCTAAATTAAAGACAACTTGATTTTGTAATTTAATAAATCTGTCATAGTTTACCCGTATTCCGTTGTATAAGGCACTTTTAAAGGTTTCTTCAATATCAGTGATAATATTAGTCCTATCAAATTTTAAAACCTCATTTAACATAAAATTACGAGGTCTTGAAAATAATTTTTTATTCTTAATATATAGAATACTGTCAGTAGCTTTAATAAATCTTTGTAAAATATCAACCCATCTTTCATCTTGCTCAAATAAAACAAAAGGAACTCTCATTAAACTTCCATCATTAAAAGCTATATCTTTAAAATCAATTTGGTCCTCTCTAAAACCTAATTTATCTGCAACTATATGCAACAATGAATTATGTTTATCTTTAGTGTTACAAAAAAACAAATCAAAGAAAACCATTGTTTCTGGGACTACCTTATCAAATAGTTTCTCATAACTATCTTTTATAGAATAGGTCCAGGTTTCTTTCCCTGTGTAACTTTTATTTCTTCTTTCAAGAGTTGCCATTCCTTGTAGTTCATAAAGTAAATTTCCAACTTCATCAAGAATTTCTATTTTTACTTCATTTCCTGTATCAACTAATCTTTCATCTAGTATAAAACTAGCTTCCATAGAAGAAATTTCGCTAGTCTTAGGTAAAGTAATATTACAGTCATCTATATAATCTGTAATATCTTGATTTTTAGATATGTTTGTTATTCTAGCTATATATAAATGGCTATCTATTTCCATACTTAACTTTTGCATTAAATTCCTCCTATGGTGTTACTTTTGGTTTTTTAGTCCAAAGTTCTATACCTTTATTTACTCCTTTTAAAATTCTTCCCTCTAAATCATCTACTCCATAAACCTTTTCATAGAAATTATTAGTAACCTTTATTTCTACATTAGAAGACTTGTCTTGATAGTAAGCATTACCAAGTTGATTATCTGTTTTATCTTTATTATTAATTGCATCAAAGCCACCAAGTCCATTACTTTCTAATCTATATCCAAAATCTTTTAATTTATTTTTAATGATATTAAATACTCCCTCAAATGTACCTGCCTTTTCTATTTCTGCTTTCATATCTTTAGTATTTATAAACTTAGATATTAAACCTTGATACACTGAACTTTCTGAAAATGCTTTTATTAAACTAGCCTTTGTACTTTCATATAAAGACTCTCCTAAACTTTTTGTAAAACTATCAAATTTCTTTTCTTTTTGAGCATCATTCATTGCTGAACTTAAAGCATTTTTCATATCATTTAGTTTGTCATTAAAATCACTATTTGGAAGTATCTTATTGATTATTGATATATCAATACCTCTACTCAATAAAAATTGTTTTATAGTATCAAGTGACTTTTTGGCTTGTGTTTCTATTCCTTCAGCTAATTTTAATCTGCTAAAATCTATTCCACTAAGTAAATCATTAAAATTTAGCTTTCCAGTTTTCTTAATATTTACGAGCTTTTCAGATATTTTCTTAAATTCATCATTAAAATATCTATCTAAATCAGAAAAAGCTACATCATAAGCAATAGAACTTGCATTTTTAAATATCTTTTCAAAATAGCTTTTCATTGATGTCACAAATCCACCATTACCACTTGCTAAGCCCTCAATTGTTTGAGCTCTTACATCTTGCATAGCAGTAACTAAAACTTGATTATTTCTAGCCATTTCTTTAATAGTAGAGTTGTATTGTTCTCCAACAAGTCCCATTTGTTTAAATTGCTCTGTATATTCTTGGATTAATTTCTTTTCAGAAGAATAATCAATACCAGTAAAGCTATCAAGAGTTGAACCTCTGAATAAATCTTTTTTTTCTTTTTGTAATAAATCTATTTGTGATACAAACTCACTTATTTGCTTTTTCCACTCATCTAAATTAGATTGAGTTAAGTTTCTACCTGTTGCTTTTACTAAATCATTGTGAGATACATTTCTTAAAGCATTATTTAGTTGTCTCATTTCGCTATCTGTAAAAGCATCTAGCTCTGTTTTATCAAAGCCTAGATATTTTAATAATTGTGCTTCTCCAACATTTACTGCTGTATATGTATCCTTAGATTTCTTTCTTCTTCCAAAACCTCTACTGTATCTTGTAGAGCCTTTTTCTACTGCTGAAATATCTCCAAAATGCTTACCATTTAGCATAGCTTGTTGGAATAAATCTATATTTCTATTACTATTGCTCAAAAATGATAAAGTTGGATTTTTAGCTGCTTCTGTTAAAATTCTATCCGTGAAATTCTTTACATAATCAGCATTTCTCTTTAATGCTTCTGTTAGAGTTTGCATAGCTTTTATCTGTTCTTGATATCTGTTTTCATTTTCTCTATTTCTGCTATCTATTTCTGCAGCTTTATTTTTACCTTTTCCAAAACCTATTACTGAACCTATACTTTTTGCTATATTTATTCCTGCAGTTGCACCACTAATAAGAGTTCCAATTGATGTTATTCCTCCAGCAATATTTCCTTTATTATTAAACATCCCAATAATAGAGTTAAAACCTCCGTCTTTTTTAAAAGTATTAGAAATGTCTTTTAAATTATTGACCCCACCAATTATATTTCCTATGCTTCCAATTGTTTTACTTCCAACAGCAGAACCTAATGATTGTATATTTTGAGATAATCCATTAACAGCATTATTTAAACTCTTTGGCATTTCCTTTAAGCTTTCAGCTGCTTCTCCAGCACTTTTACCTAATTTATCTATTTCATCAATATATTTCTTGTAATCTCCTTGTGTGATTATTCCTTTATCTAATAAATCAATATATGAATTTTTAACTGTTTCAATTACTGATTTTTGACTTTCTATATCTCTTTGTAATGCTTCTTTTTGACTTCTTATTTCATCAAAAGATAATTTTTCCTTATTCTTTTCTATTTCTGATGAAGCTTCTTTTATTCTTTCTAACTCTTTTGATATATCCTCAGTTTGCTTTTCAATAGGTAGAAGAGTTCTTGTTAAATTTAATTTTGTTAATTTTTCTTTTACTTCATTAGCTAAATCTTTTAATCCGTTTTTTTGAGCTAAATTTAATTGTTCCTCAAGATAAACTCTAGCTTGATTTATTTTTTCTATTTGTTCATCAATAGAATAGCTATGAGATTTTAATGAAATTCCATCTAATACTTTTGTGATTTTATTTCCTAAATCCTCAATCTTAAAGTTATCAATAGCTATATTGATTTCATTTATATTCTTCTTAAATTTTGTCTTAGCTTCTTCAAGCTTTTGTATTTTATCATCAAGATTTAAGTCAAATTTTATCTTAGCTCCTAATTCAGAAATAAAATCTTTAAATGGGTCCTTATTACTTCCACCACTTTTTGATTTTTTGTTTTTGCTAGTTCCAGAACTTCCAATAACAATAGGTTTATTTTCTGATTTTTTTTCGTTGTTATACTTTAAAACTTCATTAGTAAAATTTTGGATATCATCATCATACTTTGCTAAATCTTCTGCTTTTATTTTTGGCATTCTAATATTTACACCTATATCTACATTAACAACTTTTCCATTTGTATTATTTAATTCGTTTTGAAGCTCTCTTACTTTTTCTAACAACTCATTTAATTTTTTATTAAATTCATCTGTGTTAGGATCAAGCATACTAATTTCTTTTAAACTTTCTTTTAGATTATCCATTCCATCAACAACTAATAAAAAATCTGGATTTACAATACCTTTTTCTAAATCTTCTTTTACAGCATTTATTAATTCTTTTTGGTTTTCAAGCTCATTATTTTCTTTTTTTAAATTTTCTAAGTCTTGAATATTCTTAAAATCCATATTATTTAAATCGTTTATACCATAAATTAATGCCCCAATAGTCGTTGTAAATTCTATTAATGCCACATTTCCAGTAGTTGTTACCCAAGTAACAAATGTTTTTATACTTGCGAAGGTTGTATTTAAAATAGTTGCTGTTTTTATAGCTAGTCCTAATGCAGTTATAGTCCCTGCAACATATAAAATAGCTTTCCCTGTTGCATAAATATCATCTATTCTTTCTTTGTTAAACATTTCCTCAAAAGATTTATCATTTGTAATGTTTAAAGCTTCTCCTATATCTTCTACAACTCTATTCCCTATCTCTAATCTAAATTGACTTATTGTTTCTTTAATTTTATTTAAGTTAGTTTTTGTACTATTATTTAATTCATTAAATTTTTGATTTAAATGTTCAACTGGTACATTAGTAATTTCTGATAATATGCTTATATATTCATCTTTTAAACCTGTTAAAGTTCCAGCTCCAAGTGATGATCTTACATTTCCGAATAAATCTAATAGACTTTGATTTCCTTTTTCTGCCTCAATTCTAAGCATTTCAATGGCATCTATTAAATTTCCACCATTAGCCATATAAGTTTTAAAATCCATACCTTTATTTATTTTTTGGAATAATTCACTTACATCAGAATCAGCTTTTGTTAATTCGTTTAACATTGCTCTTAGGAATGTAGTTGCTTCATCTGTTTTTACTCCTCCTAATGTCATTGTTGATATAGAAGCAAGTAATTGATCAAATTCTACATTTGCCATTTTAGCAATTGGCATAACAGTTCCTAATGAATTTGCCAATTGAGTTATAGTTGTATTACCTCTTGTTTGAGCAACTAAAAATTTACTTGAAAGAAGTTCAGCATCTTTTATTTGATATTTATAACTTAATATAGTTGATGTTAATAAATTAACTGCATCAGCACTATTTGCAAACCCTGCAACTGATAACTTTGAAACAGTATCTAACATTTCATATTTTTCAGGTACATCTTGAATAGTTTGAACTAAATCATACAATGACCCTGCTAATTCTTCTGATGATATTCCAGTGTCATAAGCCATTTTCCTTATATTAGTGCTAATTGTATCTACACTATCATTTGATATTGTCCTTATTTTTTTCATAGAAAATTCAAAATCTGCAAACCCTTTAACAGAGTATCCAGCAAGCCCAGCTATTCCAACAAAAGCAACTTTTGCAGAATTATAAATCTCATTAAAATTAGTTTTCATTTTCTTTACAGCATTATTATAAGCTTTTTCAGTTTCTTTTGCTGCTTTGGCTGCCTCTTTTGCTGATTGTTCAAAAGCTTTTTTATTAGCTTTCTCTATTTTTTCTGCTTCTCTTATAGCAGCCTTTGCTTTTTTAATTTCTTCTTGCTCAATTTGTTTTGCTAATTTTTCAGCATTTTTAATTTCTTTTTGTTTTTCTTTTTCAATAGTTTTAGCTAATTTTTCAGCATTTTTGATTGCTTGTTGATTAGATTTTTCTATTTCCTTTAATCTTCTCACTTCTTCTTTTTGACTTTCTTTTGTAAGTCTTGCAGTTTCCTTAGCTAATTGCTGGTTAATTTTTTGAATTTCTTTAGCTTTCCTAATTTCTTCTTTTTCTGTTTCTTTTATAGCTTTTAATTTTTCTTTTTCGAGTTGTTTTGCAGTTCTTTCAGCTTCTTTTGCTATTCTTTCATTTTCTCTTTGAACTGTTTTCAATGCTCTTATAACTTCTGGAGAGTAATTAGAAAATTGTTGTTGAACTCTGTATACTTGTGCCATCATTTCTTTAAATTTTTGTACACTCATACCACAAGCAGCAGCTAATTTCTCCACCTCAGGAGTAACTTTATCATCAAGAATAGCTTTCATCTCTATTGTATTTGTAGCCAATTTTTACTCTCCTTTCAATAAAAGAGGCTATTTCAAGCCTCTTATTTATCATTTATTTTTTTGACTTAAAATTTCATTTAATGCATTTTTAACATCTTCTAAATCTTTTATAACTTCATATTCGTGATTGTTATAACCAATATCTCCTTCTGGTAAAAATGCTATATAGAAATATCCACTGAAAGCTTCTTTCCTTAAAAATACAATATTATCTCTTATAAGTTCTTTATAATGCATAATTTCTTTAAAATAAGGGCTATCTTCTGATGTTTCCATACCATTTAAAAAATGTTCACTTGCTATTAAAAGAAATTTTAGTCGTTTTTTTCTGCCTCAATCTCCTTTTTAATAGCTGATATTGTTTTTGGGTTAAGATTATTTTTTTCTTCTATATCCTCAACCATTTTATCTAAATTTTCAGAGTTTTCTATTACATCACAGATAACTTCATAAGGTACTGTATTTCTTAAATTAGTTCCTCTTTCATATTTAGTCTCTCCATCTTCTACTAATTTTGTTAAACAACCAGAAATTAGAACAAATTCTGGAGATTTATTAAAATCAACTGCATTCATTTCAAAACCAACTTCTCCTCCATCAACTCTAAATGAGTTTGGTTTCTTCTTATTTTCATAAGATTTTCTAGTACCATAAGTTATTTTGTCATTGTATTCAATATAGTTTTTTTCATTGCCTAATCTTTTTATCATTTTTTTCCTCCTATTAATTAACTGTTCCTAAAGCAAATGTTATTGGTGTTTTATTTGTTGGATCATATTGAATGTTCAATTCTTGTGTTAACCCACCACTAGCATTTTTATCAGTAAATTCAACATTTGATGTTCCTAATTTATGTAAATAGATACCAATATACTTTTTATCTTTTGTTTGCATATTAATAACTGCTTCTGCTGTATCTCCACTCAATAGATTTTCATAAGCTTTCTTATAAATTGCTTTATCATAAGCATTAAATGTTAAATTAGCACTAGCTTCAATCTTTCCATTTCTTACAATTCTTGTTGCTGCTCTACTTCCTAAACCATATTTAGCTTCTAAATTATTATTCAAAGTTATTTCAATAGATTGTGTATTCGCTGATACATCAGATGTTGCAAGTTTTAATGTGGCATCTATACAAGTTAATCTCTTATCATAATCTTTTAATGGTTTTATAGTAGTTAATGAGCCATCTTCATATTTATGTTCATAACCAATTACTTCAATATTTACAGTTATATATGCTCCTTGAGAAATATTAAAACTTATATTGTTAATTTGACAGCCAATTAACACTCTTTCTTCTCCATCTTCAAGATTTTGCTCTACAATTGTAAAATATTTTTCAACCTTCCCAGTTTCAGTAGCTCTTGCAAAATCAGTAACAGTTAATTTTGGATCAGTTATTCCAGCATTTCCTGTTGCTAATTTATATCCAAAACCATCAAATAATAACTTTAAAGTTTCTGGTGTTAAATGACAAGTTATATTTCCAGAAGCACTTTCAGTTGCTACAAAGCTATCTCCTTTGTAAGCACTACCATTAAAGTCTTCAGAATCAACTTTATTAAATGTTGGTTTTAGATTACTTTCAGTAGCTCTTAACTGAGTTATGGTTGTAGCTTTTGTTTTTTCATCAGCTTGTACTCCTATACCAATTTTTAAATTCATATATCCTCCTAATCTCTAATTTTCCCTAATACATTTATCTTGTATATCCATACAGCAAAAACTGTTTCATCATCTGTAAATTTTAAAGGCTCTGTTGATATTGAAAAACTTCTAAAATTTCCAGTTGGTCCTAGCAATTCATCACAATATAAAAGTTCTATAATTTTATCTTTTTCATTAATAAAATCTTCTAAAGAATATGTATCACCTTTATATTCTTGTTTTTTTATAAGATGAATATTAAAGCTAATACTTTCTATTTCTTTTTCAGAAAATCCTCCAATACCTATGCTTTTAACTGTTTCTCCAGCAGGCTCAATTGATACTCCATTAAGAATAGTACCATCAAATAATTCATCTTCTAACATAGCTATTGATACATTGTTGAATTCTTTAGATACAATATTCTTAACTTCTTTTAAAACTTCCATAGTCTTAATCATTGAAAATCATCAACCCTTTTTTCTTTATACTTTCAACTTCTTTTTTAGTGTTTACAAATGATGAAATATTTTTTAAAAGTTTATTAAAACTTTCTAGCTTTAATGCTGCAATCTTTTCATCTCCCATTGCTTGATATATTCTATGTTCTGCATAAAGTTCAAGGAAGACATTATGTTCTTCAGTGACTTCTATTCCACTTAGTTTTATAATGTCTTTCCCTTCTTTTTTAAAAGTATCTAATGCAGTTTTTACTGCTTCCTCTGTTCCGTATTCTTGAGTTAAAAATTTTTGAATACGATTAGAATACTTTGTTATTTCCATAAGCTACTCCTAAGATAAATCAGTAAAGTTATATCTTCTGAATAATTCTGGAAGTATAACCAATGGGAATGGTGCAGATTTACCAAACATTTTTGCTTGTCCTGTTTCTTTGTTAGCTTCTGTCTTATCTAATACAACTTCTGATCTAATCATTGATGGTTTTCCATCTGTTCCTACATATTCAAGTCCTGCATAAACTGGAATTAAACATACATTTTTATATAAAGTTACTTTTGTATCTGTATTTTCTCCAATGTCATTTGCTGGATATGTAACTATTGGTAATGCAAATCCTCCTAATTCTATTCTTATTCCACCATCTACAATATTTACTTTTGATGTAAATTGTGGAGTTTTAGCTGCATTAATTTCCTTTATAATGTCATCAGCTACTTTTGCTCCAACCATTATTTTGTCTGGATATCTTTTAGTTTTAGAATAATAATCTGCCACTAATTGAGTTAAAATAATAGTCCAACTTGATGTACCTTTTGTTTTGTTTTCTTCTGCTACAAAACCTAAATCAACATCATTGTTATCTAAATCTTTTGCTTTTCCAGTTATAAATACTCTTGCTGCGATATCTTCTTTTGTATTTTCAATTGAGCCTTTTATTTCAGTAACTTTTTGTATTCTGTCATAATCTTTAGCTTTCATTTCTCTACCATTTAAGATTACAACTTCCCCAGCTTCTGCATTTAAAGTATCAAGTGCAGATATACCAACAGACCCTGCAATTATATATGGAGTTATTGTAACTCTATTATGACCATTTACTTTAATAGCTGGTATTGTAGCACCTCTTGGAATTATCCCAGCTTTCATCATACCTGCCATTATTTCATCAACTTTTATTGTGTCTGATAATGCTAGATATGGAGTTTTAGCTTCTGTAAATGTACTCCAAAATGGTTTCTTTTCAATTTCTATCGCTCCAAAAGTTCCAATTAATTCTTGTTGTGTTTTTGTTAATGCCATTATTTACCTCCTAAACTAAATAAATTCCTTGCTTTGCTAATAATACAAATAAATTTTCATCTGTTGCTTCTGCTACATCTTTTCTATAAACTTGCCCTTGTGTTAAGATTGCTATTGTTTTATCTGCTGCTGTAACATCAACATCATTTTTAACTATTCCTAATAAAAAAGCTCCTGTGTTATGAGTTGTTTTAACATATTTATTCCATTTCTTTTTAGTTGGATCATAAGCTAATACATCTCCAATAACTAAATTTTTTGCTGATTTATCAACATTCCCTGAAATAGATGTAACATCTTTTACTATGCCTTTTTTTTCAAACTTTTCTCTGTTAAACATTATTTACCTCCTAATATTTCTCTTGCTAATATTTCTCTTGTTTCTTTTGCAGTTTTATTAATTATGCTTTCTTCTCCAGTTGTTTCAAATTCCATTTGTTCTGTTTTGCTATTAAAATTAGCTGCATCTGGTAATTTTTCAATTATTTTGCTAAGATTTTCAAAATAAGTAATATTGGTTTTTACTCCATTTTCCTCAAATTCAAGTACTCCTGTTTCTTTTAAAGATTTATCAATAGCAAATTCAATTATTGGTTGCATACAAGGGATAAACTTTTTCTTTACTAATTCTTTCAAAGTATTACCTTTTGCTTTATCCTCAAATTCTTTTGATACTTCTGCTCTAATTTCTTCCTCAGTTTTTGGTTTTGCAGCTTCTTTCTTTTCAAAATCTGCCCAATAAACTTGTCTTATTCCTTCCTTTTCATCATTTGTTAGGCTACCAAAAATAGCATTTACTATTGCTGTTCTTGCTCCTAAGTCCATTGTTTTTACTTGTGCTAATATTTCATCTAAATTCAACTGTGTTCCTCCTTCCTCAAATTCTAATAATGCATAATCTTCTTCTTGAAATTCTGCTCCTGCAACTGCTGGTTTAACTCCAATTGGTAACAATGCAATTTTAGATAACTTGTTATCTCTTATCTCCACAGATACACCTCTTATAACTCCATCGTTATAATATTGTTGCCCCTTGTCATTAAATTCAACATCTGCTGTTGCAATTCCATCTTCTACTTTGAAATTGCTAAATTCCCCTATTGTTAAAGGTTGCTCTCCTTTTTCAGTCCATTTACTTGAATGAGCATAAATACCATCTGCTTTAGTTATTCCAGAAAATATTTCATTTACTTTTTCTTTTGAAAATTCCCCTTGTGGATAACTTCCAGCAGCAAATACTTTTATTCTTTTCTTCACTATTTACCTCCTAAACTTTCTTTTAACTCTTGGCTTAAATAACTAGCAACCATTGTTTTATATTTTTCAAATAATTCTTGATTGAAACCATTAAATGGTCTGGCTTTAATTTTTACCTCTTTGACTTTTACCCACTTATCACCTATCTTAAAATGTAAATAAGGTTTGTTCTTTGCTTTTATAGTTCCTCCAAACTGATGTAGTCTTGCTCTTATATCATTTGTGCCAACAATAGCTGTATTACTTGTATAAGAGTTTTTAAAACTTCTCATTAAACTACCTGTAATTAATAAAGGTTTTCCAGTTCTATTATTTACACCAGCCCAATGTGATCCATCTGGTCCTATTGAATTTCTAAACCTACTTTGTATAACTGCTTTCATATCTTTACTAATCAACATCATCAAAGGTCTAGTAGATAATTTGGCCCTTTTTATGTTTATTCTTGTAATAGTTCTAAATGCCATCTATATCACTATCCTTGTTTTTTATTTCTCCTTTTCCTTGGTTAGCTAATTGTTTTGCTTTTAGATCCTCTCTTTTCATTTCATAGTCAATTACTTCATCCCTATTTTTAGTTTTTTCTAATTTAAAATAGAAATTTCTGTAATCATATCCAAAGAAATAAGCATCATAGTATAAAAGTTCTTGGAGTTTATCAGTTATGAAATTACAACAATCTTCAATAACTTCATCAAATCCCTCTTTGTGTATTTCTCCTAGTCCATAGCTTCCTTTTCCTCCACCATTGTTGATGGTCAAAGTCCCCCCAAGTAGATATTGAGTTAATTTTTCATACTCCCAATCGTGCATTTTCATATAAATTGTTGGATCTATATCTTTTAAATCTAAGATGTATAAACTATCTTTTAAAGCTATCCCCATTGATGTTGGAACACCAATTACTGTTTGTTCTGTTCCTTGAACTTTCTTTATTTCTTCTGCTTTTTTCTTAACTTCATTTTCTTCTTCTGTATCATCATAGCTAAAAAATATTATGCTTTCTCCATACTTTTTAGCTAAGCCTCTTAACTGTGCTGAATACATCTTTTTATCTGTATAGGATTGAAAACATTTATCTAATATGCTTTTACCTTTCTTGTTAGCAACATCTCTTTCGTGGATACATAAGAAATACTTATCTTTGTTTATATATTCTTTTGTATTACTAGCATTGATGTACCAGCCCTCTTTTGTATCATAATTAACAAATGATTGAGGTATAAACACAAGTGAAGATAAATTATAGTTTTCATCATAGACTTTTTCAAATAAGCTATATCCATAATATCTAGCAGTTAATATATGTTTAAAGATTCTATTAAACTTAGCTACATTAAATCTCTCTTGAATTTCCTTAGCTTTATCAGTTAAATTAGTGTCATCTGTCCCGACAACTAATTCTCTTGCTGCAACTGATCTATTAATCTTTCCAATTAAAGTTGCTATATTTATATCTTTTAGCATTTCATCAACTGTTGATTGGTCTAACAACTCATTTGTTTCAGATATTTCAGAAAATAAAACCTTTGTAAATTGTTCTATCATTTGCCTACCTTTAATTTTTATCTTCTCCATATTCACCTCCTACACTGAAATAATTTTAAATTCTTTCTTCTCTTTATAACTATAAATGGCATATCTTATAGCATCCATTAAGTCATCATTTGTCTTTTGTGGTTGGCCAGTTTTTTTATCCCATACATATTTATATATCTCTTGAAGAAAATCCTCACTATCATAAATTAAAAATTTATTTTGTTTTATGAGAGAAGCTACTTTTTCAATACCCGACAATACTGCCTTATCCCCATTAAAAACTTTTAGTTTTTCTTTTCTACATCTCATTACATATTCTGGTCTAGCACTATCAGCATACATTTGAATATTTCCATATTCTGCTTTTATTATTTTTAACTCATCTATCCAATAGTCAATTTCTTGATATTGCTTTCTTATTGTTTTAAGTAAAACAAATTCATTTTTACTTGTTATTCCAAATAAACATATAGCCCCATAGTGTTCATATCCCCAGTCAATGCCTGCAACATAATCTATAAAGTTATATTGAGATATATCTCTAATAAGATGTTTAGATTTATCAAAATCTTGATATACTGCACCATCTGCTGTGGTCCACATACCTTTTATATTCCTATCAAAGAATACTCCTGATGGTGTTACTAGCTCCATATTTTTTATATATTCTTGTGATAGAAATGTATTGTCATATAGACTAAAATTAATTTCTATTAATCTTTCTCCATCTGCTTTATCTATATAATCTTTTTTTATATAGTGTTCTGGGTCTTCTGGGTTTGTATCCATTATTATTCTTGCACCATCAACACTACAACGACTTAATATTTCTTTAAAAGCTACTTCACTTGCTGTAGTTCCCTCGTTGATATAAGCTCCAAAAGCTGTCATACCTCTTATTCTATCCATGTCAATAGTTTTTCCATGCCCAAACATACAAACTTTTACTCCTAATAATTTAAACTCATTAAATTTATTTATATGGAACTTTATCCCATATTTATTCTTTAATTCATTTAAAATATTTCTTTCAATAGTTCCTAAACTATTTCCAGTTAAAATATATAAAGGCTCTTTGATTTTTAATTCATTAGCTTTTTGTTTAACTCTTTTTAATTCTAGTAAAAATAAATCATTATCAACAACTGTTTTCCCACTTCTTTTTGCTCCATGTAATGTAAGCATAAAGAAATTTTTTTTAAATAATTTTAAAGCTTCCATTTGCTTTTTTGTATATAGAGTATCAATCATTATGATCACCTATAATTTTTCTTCAAGCTTGTCTAATACTTCAATTAATTTAGTATCATCATTTTCATTTTCTCTTTTATCTTTCCAGTTGTTTGATTTTCTATTCTTTAACCAAAATATTTGTGCTCCTACATCTCCAGGAACTACTTTTGTTACTTCTTTTATAAAAGTTGATTTCTTTCCATCTATGTCTTTTACCTCTTTTGTTACTTCTTTATATGTATATCCTATTGCTCTTTTAAATAAAGCATTTTCAACTTCTATGTCTGCTACTTCTTTACCTTTTTTTATTGCCTCTGAAAACTCAGAATATTTAACCTTGTATCTATAAAATGTGTCAACACTGATACCTAAGTTTTTACATATCTGTTCATCTGTTAATCCATCTCTTTTCCAAGCTTCTATCTCTATAAGTCTTGGTTTAACATCTGTTTCATATTTACTTTTAGCAATTGTTATCACCTCTTAAATAACAGCCAGTTTTATAAATAGTTTTTGTTTTACTTCCTCTGGCTTTTATTCCTCTTAGTTCCATACACATATGTCTAGCTTCAACTTCAACATATACTCCTGCACAATCTAAATTATTTTGTATTGCTTCTGCTATTTCTTTTGTCATCTTCTCTTGTATTTGTAATCTTTTAGCAAATGCTTCAATTACTCTTGGTATTTTAGACAGTCCTACAACTTTACCATTTTTTGGAGTATATTTAACTTTTACAGTTCCAATAAATGGCAACATATGATGTTCACATAAAGAATTAAATTCAATATTATCTATTTCAACTTCATTGTTATTATCACTTGTAAAAGTTTTTGATAATATTTCATTTACATTTACTTTATATCCTGATGTCATTTCTTTAAATGCTTTTACTACTCTTTTTGGAGTATCAATTAATCCTTCTCTTTGATAATCCTCTCCTAAAGCTATTAATAAATCTTTTATTCCTTCTTGTGCTCTTATTGTATTCCCATCAGTTTGTGTAACTGTATTGATATTTCCCATTCTCCTGCTCCTCTCTCTTTTAGTTTCTGTTTTATTTCTCCTAATAAAGCTAAGTTTTTAAACTCTCCTTTTATTTCTACTGGAGATAAAAAATATTTATTAGCTTTTATTTTGTTTTTTATATCTATACAAAAATTTAAAAAATCAATTTTGCTTTCAGTATCTACAACTATTCTTACTTCATTCGCTTTATTTAATTTAACTATATTAGGTCCATATATAAATTTTGGAGATGTAGCAATATAATCTATATATTTATAATCAATGTCATTAGTTCCATTAGTTTCAATTGCTATCCAGTAACTTTTATCTTTTAATTCTTTTAATAAAGGAGTTAAATTACTAATTGTAGGCTCTCCACCTGTTATAATTACATTCTTGCAATTATATTTTGATATTTCTTCCATAATCTCTTGTATTGTTAATTCTTTGTATTTCTTCCAGTCAGTATCACACCAAGGACATTTCAAATTACAATTTCCTAGCCTTATAAATATAACTTGCTTTCCAAAATTACTTCCCTCTCCTTGAATGCTTTTAAAGATTTCTACTATTTTCATTGTTATAGCTCCGTATACTCAATGTAAGATGTTTCTGTTTCATATAGAGTGATTTTAATAAGCTCTATGTTTTCACTCTTTAAAATAGGCTTTAATTTATTAAAAATGTATTTTGATATGTTTTCTGCTGTACTTCTATAACCTAAATCAACAAATTTTAAATTGTGTTTTATTAAAACTGCTTTTATATCTTTTTCAACTTCTTCATTTCCTGCACCTAAAATAAATGCATGGTCAAATTTATCTATAATATTTTCTTGAACTATTTTTTTAAGTTTAGAAAAATCTATAATCATACATTCAGAACTTGAATCAGTTTTATGTTCTCCAGTACAACTAACTATTAATTTATAAGTATGTCCATGTAAATTTTTACATTGCCCATAATGATTAGGTAGTATATGAGCAGTATCAAATTTAAACTCTTTATTTATTATTTCCATTTCTTCTCCTAAACAATTTTATTAAGTGGATGCCTATAAATATAAGATTTAAAAACCATATACTAAAAGCATTTATAAATATTCCATAAACTACAAATAAAAAAGCTCCAACAATATTTACTAACCTTATTTTTATTTCACTTGAAAAAATAAAAGATAGTAAAACAAATAAACTTGCAATTATTCCTAATATTTCAAAATTCATTTGTTACCCCTCATATTCAACAGGATCAATGGCTTCATTTATTTTAAAAGCATTTTTTCTATCTATACAAGTTGCACATTCTCCACATTGTTTTTCTCCACCTTGATAACAACTCCAAGTTAGATGATATGGTGCTTTTAAATTTAAACCTACTTTTACAATTTCAGCTTTATTACTATAAACAAATGGTGTTATTATCTTTATTTTTTCATATGTTCCTAAATTAATTGCTTTTGAAATAGTTTCTATAAATTCTTTTGTACAATCAGCATAGGCTCTTCCTGCTGCATCATCTAAATGTACACCTATATAAATTTCTGTTTTTTCATTATTATTTATTGCTAATGCCAATGATGAAATTGCTGATAAAAATAATCCATTTCTAAAAGGTACATAAGTATCAACTATTTCTGTTTTTCTTAATTGTTCTGCATAGCTATCTTTTGGAATTTCTTTTGTACTATCTTGCATTAAAGCATTATTACTATATTTAAAAATTTCTTTTAAGTTTAATGTTATGTGTTTTATTCTATAAAATCTTCCTATTTCTTCTGCACAAATAAGTTCTTTATTGTGTTTTTGCCCATAATCTATTGATACAGAAATTACATTGTTTACTCCATATTTTTTTATAGCTAGTGCAAGGCAAGTTGTACTATCTATTCCTCCACTACTTAAAACTAATGCTTTCATTGTTCTCCTTTCAGTAAATATTTTTGATATTTTATCCACTCTTTTAATGAAATTTTTAAAAGTTTTGTGTATTTATCACCCTTTTGGTCTACTCTATGAGTTTTACTAATTAACATACTTCTCATTTCTTTGGTTTTTATATTAAAATTATAGATTCTTGCATATCTTGCACAAGTACTCCACGAGGTGCTATCTACTGAGTAAAAATCATAATTTTCACATTTAGAACTTGTAAAACCTAATCCATGAACTTTACAATTGTTTCTCTTTGCTATTTTTAGTAATATTGGAAATAGTTTGTCATAGTCCTTCTTTTTTATCTCTTTTGTTACAATTCCTCCAATAGCTATGTAATTATATTCTTGAGCTGTAAAGTTTTCTTTAATCTCAGTTGTATAAGATATTCTAAGAAATACTACATTTAAACTTATAAGTATTTTCTTTATACTTGAATCTGTGTATAAATTAAAGACATCAAGATGTTTATTTTCATAAAATACTTTTTTTATAAGATCAAAATTCAAGAATTTTATAAAAGGATTACTTGATAAAATATCACGATTATTTAATCTAGTGAAGAACTCTTCATCACTTATTTCATTGCATAATAGTGAAATCAGCAATACTCTACGGTCTACTTCCTTACCTTCTATTTCTATCCCTTGACCTTTTTTTCTAATTAAAGTTAATTTATAGTCAAATAATATTTTTTCTATTGTAGTTATTGTTGATGCTACTGTATTGTAGCTAAGCATTAATTTTTCAGAAATATCTTTTATTGAAGTGTCTTCATTTAAGATTAAAAAGCACAATATTAAAGTTAATCTTGTTTCTGTTGAATATGCATAATCTTCAAAATTCGTCTCAAATAATGATGAATCTAATGAAGATACATTTCCCTTTAGTATATACCTAGACTTTTCCTTAACCAGCTCTATTCCTAATCGTTGAAGTGAATCTTCTAAATTTTTTATTTCTCTATATAGTGTTCTCTCTTTTATTTTTGTTGCTTTGGCTATTTCTTTTATACTTAATGCTTCACCAATATTTTTCAATAAAATTTGTAGTATAAATTTTTCGCGTTCGTTAAACATACAGCCTCCAAGTTCGTTAAAAAATACCAAAAATTATCTTCTTTATAATTATAAAATTTATGACTCCCTCTTAGTAATGCAGATTGCTTTGCCTAAGAAGAAGTCATAAACACTACCGTTTCTACTCACAAAATATTATATAGTTTTTTACCTATTTTTGCAAATTCTCAACGATTTCATCATATTTTGGACTATTTAGGAAGTTATCTACTGAAATATGTAGAGCTTTTCCATTCATTTGTTTTGCTCGTGGAGTTAATTCATTTTGAGTTACAATTAATAATCCACTTTCTTCAGTTAAGTTTCTGATTGCTACATTTGTTACTTCATAATCAAGTCCTGCTTTTTTCACTTTATTACGTAGAATAGATGCTCCCATTGCTGAGCTTCCCATTCCTGCATCACATGCAAAGATAATTCTCTTAACATCTGCATAAGATGTTTCTCCATCAGTTCCTACTGAAACTTCTTGTCCTTTTGCTTCAGCTTTCATGCTGCTAACTTGGCTTTGTGCAGCTTCTAAATCACCTTCACCTTTATCACGTTTTAAAATAATACTTGCGATAACAAATGTTACTAGAGTAGAAACAACCACACCAGTTACAACCGCAACATAACTTCCTGTTGCTGTTTGAGCTAATACCGCTATAATACTACCTGGTGACGCTGGTGCACGAAGCCCTGCATCTAGTAATTGGAATGTTGCTGTACCACTAACTCCCCCTGCCATTGCTGCAATGATTAATGAAGGTTTCATTAAAATATATGGGAAGTAGATTTCATGAATCCCTCCGATAAAGTGGATAATCGCAGCTCCTGGTGCTGATGCCTTTGCTGAACCTTTTCCGAAGAACATATACGCAAGTAAAATACCAAATCCAACACCTGGGTTAGCTTCTAGTAAATAAAGAACTGATTTCCCTGCATTAAGTGCTTGTTCAGTGGCAATAGGTGTCAAAATACCATGGTTAATTGCGTTATTTAGGAATAAGATTTTTGCTGGCTCGATGAATATATTAGCAAGTGGTAATAAGTGTGCGTTAATTATAACATCAACTCCAGCACTTAGTGCATTTGTAATAACCTTAACAACCGGCCCAATTCCAAAATAACCTAAAATTGCTAAAATGAAACCTAATATACCAGCAGAGAAGTTATTAACTAACATCTCTAATCCAGTTTTTATTTTTGGTTGAACAGCCTTGTCAAATTTTTTCATCAAGTAAGCTGCTATTGGTCCCATAACCATTGCTCCAAGGAACATTGGTGTCCCACCTAAGCCTTTTTCTGTAATAGTTACTGTCCCTACTATTACACCCATAGTTGCAATCGCTGCAACCACTCCTCCACGTTCATCATGAACATTTTTACCAGCTGAATAAGAAATTAATAGTGGTAATAAGAAGAAGATCATTGGTGCAACTAATGCTGCAAGTTGAGCATTTGGCGCCCATCCTGTTGGAATAAATAAAGCTGTAATAAGACCCCAAGCGATAAAAGCACCAATATTTGGCATTACCATACCTGAAAGTGCAGTACCAACTTTTTGAACTAAGACTTTTAGTCCATTTTTATTCTCATTCATAAATATAAATCTCCTTTGTTTTTTCTTTAACTTATAAATTCATTATACCTTTTGATTTTTGTACATACAATATCAAAGTAGGCAAAGTAAATTTTGCCAAATTGAAATTTTGTCAAAATTACTTGATGCAACAAAAAAATGAAAAAAAAAAAAAATCTATGGTATAATAAAATAAAGAAAAATATAAGGGGAAAAATCCATTAATTAATATATCATTAATTTTATTATTAGATAATTGTTGATAAAAATAAAATACCTACTGAAAAAATTATTTTAGACATTTTGTTCAATTTCTTGACTATTGTTTTATTTATTATAGGAGGTGCACTTATCTATGAAAAAAAGTAAATATTTATTTGTTTTTTATATTGTATTTATTACAATGTTAGGGATTTATACTTATACCTTAATACCTTTATTTTATTATTTATCTCTTCTACCTTATATTGGAGTTGGTTTTTGGTTTTATTTTCGAGAAAAGGAGAAATTGGAAATAAAAACAACTAGAATTTTAACATTACTTAAGTTTGAATGTACTACCCATTGGCTTTTTGTTTTAGTTTTATTGTTATTTGTTTATATTTCTCAGCTATCAAATGGAATTTCATATTACCCACTCCTTTATCTTATTGTGGCTATCTTATTGATACTCTACCTTTTGGCTCGTTATAAACGTTCGAGGCTAACGCGCCAATTACTAAGAAAAAATTAAGAATAAACAAAAAAATCAGTTCATTAACGAACTGATTTTTTTATTTTCTTTACACTAAAGTATTTATCAAATGATTCTTCTATATCTTTTATCGCTACCACACTTAATAATACAACTGTTATTATAAATAATCCTAGTATTAAGAATTTAGGGTTTTCTACATAATTCAAATACGTAATAAGTGGTAAACTTGAATAAAAACCTATAGTTAAACTTTTAACAATAATTCCTATTACTAATGTGCATAAAATTAACACTAAAACTAAGTTAAGTGATA
>ERZ773070.625-NODE-625-length-25234-cov-103.811946_pt1 | contig 25234 bp, 8 predicted proteins | sample MGYA00580618_ERZ773070 | MGnify/ENA primary metagenome ERZ773070 (study PRJEB29015, sample SAMEA2738023) | human oral metagenome | biome: human oral; feature: human-associated habitat; material: dental | place: China | collected 2019 ... | reverse complement strand
ATGGCGGTGGTACCGGTGGAGGTGCCACCGCCGGTGGGGGAGTCCCCGCCGGCGGCGCCAGGAACACCCGCGGCGGCATCGGCACCATCAGCGGCAGCGGGGCCGTCGGCAGTGTTCCTGCTAGCGGCAGGGCCGCCCGCGGCAGCGGTGGTGTCGTCGTCGGTGGTGTCGGTGTGGTGGAGCCAGAAACTGTCGCCGTCGGCCCGGTCCCAGCCGCCACCGAGACGGCCGAAGGTGACGTGCCGGCCGGAGGGCTGCACCCACACGGCGCCGTCGTCGTTGAGGGTGAGGTGCTGGTCTGCTGTGGAGGCCCAGCCGGGCCCGAACGCCCCCGCACCGGCCGACAGGGAGTTGTACACACGGTCGAACCCGAGTGAGGCGCAGCCGCCGGTGAAGGCGAGGTCGGTCTCGGGTTCGATGAAGTTCCCGGTGGTGGTGTTCACCGGGTCGTCCGCGTACCCGGAGGTCTGCGGGTCGCCCTGAATGCTCGGCGCGGTCACGTCGATGGGCTGGCGGGTCTGGGCCACGCCGGCGGCCTGCAAGGACGCGTCGACCGCCGCGTCCGACACCGACGAGATGACCCCGGACCCGCCGGCGGCCTCGAACGCGTCGGCGACCGTGTCGACCCAGCGGGTCTCGTTCGTGTTGTTCGCCCCGAATGTGGCCAGGGCGGTCGTGATGCCGGACGTGTCGATGCCGCACCACGAGCACCGCTCGGCGAAATCGGCGATCGCCCCGTCCAGGGTGCCCTTCTGGGTCGTGACGGTGTCGTTCGCGCCGGTCACGTTCGACGAGTACGTGCGCAGGTCATCGGGCCGGGCCGAAGACACGCCCCCCGCTTGGCCCGGGGCGGGTTCGGACCAGGGTGTGGTCGTGACCTCGTGGGGCTGTGGGAGTGGTACCTGGGCGGGTCCTGCGGGGGGCTTGTCGCTGCTGGTCGCCCAGTCCCAGCCCTTCTTGACAATGTTCTCCCGGTCCTGCCGGTCGGCCCACTCCTTGGCCTGCTTCCGCCGTGCGCGTTCGGCCTGGGCGGCTTCCTTCAGCTTCTGCACCTCGGTTGCGAGGTCGTCGAGGGCCGAGGCGATGTTCGTGCAGTCCGTCGAGGCTGTTTTCGCGTTCGTGTCGAACACGTCCGCGTAGTGGCCCTCGAAGTCGGTCGACGCGGTCGACGCCCACGACGACCTCGAGGCGGCCTGGCTCGTCAGGGTGCCCGACAGGGTCGTCGCCGCCGACTTCAACGCGTCCGCCGTGGCGTCATCGAACGGCACGTCCTCGTCATAGGCTCCCAGCTTGTCCGAGTACTCGGCCACGACACGATCCTTCCCACACAGGCGCAGACAGGCCGGACCGGGGGCGGGCGGCCACACCCCAGCGACGCTAAACCCCCACACCATCCCGACGCCACCCCGACAAGAGCCGGATCGACCCAGCCGCGGGGGAGAATCCGGGGTCTTTCAGGGACTCGGTCCGGGCTTTCCGGCTCCGGGCTTTCCGGCAGGAATCTCGTTGCGAGCAGGAGGGGCCAGACGGCGGACGTGATCATCGTGACGGCGGCCAGATCCGGTGGTTGGTGAACCGTGGAGCTCATGGCCACCGCGGTCCAGTGTCGACTCCGGGTCTGTCGGCTCGATCAGGCTGACCCTGCGCGGCGTGGGCAGGGTCATGGGCACCTCCCATCGCCGGCACGGCCTGCCGCAGGCCATGGCGAGGCCTCATGGCATCGGGCCGTGTCCGGCTCCGTTCCATGTGACGGTGCTTTTGCCCGCGAGAGCTCGGGGGGTATCGATCGGGGTCTACAGCATTGTCGTTGGAAGGGCGAGTGAGTCGGACGTCCGAGTCTTCATTGCTGTCGCCGTCGGCCGTGACCGGGCGAGTTCGGACGTCGATCTGCTGCTCCACATGGGTCGGCCCCTCGGACACATGGATCTCGTCGGCCGCCTCGACGAGGGACTCGATGCCGTGGAGTCGACCCCTCGGTCACATGGATCTCGTCGGCTTTGAGGTCGAGTTGGATGAGGTCGCCTCCACCGGCATCAATCTCGTCCCCGACACCAACATCCGCCTTGACGTGCGCGAACTCATTCCGGCTGAAGCAGCGTCCCTGTGGGCCGAAGAAGTCGCACGACAGAGAGCTCATCGCTGAGACGCTCGAACATTGAGAACGCGTGCGCAGCAGGTCGAACGCGGAGGGTCATGCACATCGTCTGGGGCTGGGCTCGCCCGCGGCGCCGACGTGCGGAGTGCCTCACCGGCCAGGCCCCCGTCCCTTTTTGTCGGCCGGTCCTCCCGGTGCCCGGCCCCCGACCCCACTACACTACCCCCTAGGGGGCGCGGTCGTGCTCTCACAAGGGGAGTGAGGGGGTGTCCCGCGCATGTCTCAGGGTCAGCTGCAACCCGGGTCGCGGCTCAACGTCGCGCCGGGGTCAACCGTCGTGGTCCGCGACGAGGAGTGGCTCGTCACGGCGGTCGAGCAGGCCGACGACGGCGACCAGCTCCTCACCGTCCAGGGCCTCACGCCGCTCGTGCGCGGCACCACCGCCACCTTCTACGAGTCCCTCGAGTTCGACCCGTCCCGGCCCGCCGGCCCGGGCAACGGCATCCGCTCCCTCGACCCGCGCGACGCGGTGCCGGTCGCCGACGACTCCCCGCACTACCGCCGCTCCCGGCTGTGGCTCGAGGCCACCCTGCGCAAGACGCCCGTCCCCATCGGCGAGCCGGCCCTGGCCGTCTCGCACCGGGGCCTGGCCGACGCCCTCGACTACCAGTTCCGCGCCGTCGCCAGGGCCCTCGACCCCGCCAACCTCCAGCCGCGCATCCTGCTCGCCGACGCCGTGGGCCTGGGCAAGACCATCGAGATCGGCATGATCCTGTCCGAGCTCATCCGCCGCGGCCGCGGCGAGCGCATCCTCATCGTCTGCCCGCGCCACGTGCTGGAGCAGACCCAGAACGAGATGTGGTCGCGCTTCGACATCCCCTTCGTCCGGCTCGACTCGGTGGGCGTCCAGCGGGTCAGGCAGAAGCTGCCGGCCAACCGCAACCCGTTCACCTTCTTCCGGCGGGTCATCATCTCGATGGACACCCTCAAGCAGGACCGCTTCGTCCACGACCTGCGCCGGCACCACTGGAACGCCGTCGTCATCGACGAGTCGCACAACGTCACCAATGCGAGCACCCAGAACAACGCGCTGGCCCGCAACCTGGCCGCCACCACCGACGCCCTCATCCTCGCCTCGGCCACCCCGCACAACGGCCGCCGGGAGTCCTTCGCCGAGCTCGTCCGCCTGCTCGAGCCCACCGCCGTCGGCCCCGACGGCGGGATCGACGAGCGCGCCCTGCGGCGCCTCGTGATCCGCCGCCACCGAAACAGCCCCGAGGTGGCCGGTGTCGTCGGCTCCGACTGGGCCGAGCGTCTGCCGCCGCGCAACGAGCTCGTGCCGGCCTCGCCCGCCGAGGACGCCGTCGCCGACGAGCTCGACGGCGTCTGGCTGCACCCGGCCGGCGGCTCCTCGCCGTACTCGGGCAGCACCCGGCTGTTCCCGTGGACGCTCGCCAAGGCCTTCCTGTCGTCCCCGGCGGCCCTCGACGCCTCCATCACCGAGCGCCGCAGGCGCCTCGACGCCGCCGCCCGGGCGGGCGCGACGGGCACGATGAGCCCGGCCCAGCGCGCCGAGGCCGACGCCCTCGACCGCCTCGCCGGGCTCAACGAGGCGGCGAAGGACTCCTCGGCCAAGTACGACCGGCTCGTCGACTACCTGCGCCGCATCGGCGTGGGCCGCAGAAGCGAGATGCGCGCCGTCGTCTTCGCCGAGCGGGTCGCCACCCTCACCTGGCTCCAGCGGAAACTGACGGCGGACTTCGGCTTCAAACCCGGGCAGGTCGCGCTGCTGCACGGCGGCCTGCCCGACGTCGATCAGCAGGAGATCGTCGAGAGCTTCAAGCAGACGAACTCGCCGATCCGCGTGCTCGTCACCGGCGACGTCGCCTCCGAGGGCGTCAACCTGCACCAGCAGTGCCACGAGCTCATCCACTTCGACATCCCGTGGTCGCTCATCCGCATCGAGCAGCGCAACGGCCGCATCGACCGCTACGGCCAGCGCGCCCGCTCGCAGATCACCACCCTGCTGCTCGCCCCCGGCGCCGAGGGCTTCCGCGGCGACATCACCGTCCTGAGCCGCTTGCTCGAACGCGAGGAGGAGGCCCACCGGGCCCTCGGCGACGTGGCCGGGCTCATGGGCGAGTACAGCGAGGCCAGGGAGGAGGCCGAGCTCACCCGGGTGCTCGCCCGGCAGAAGAGCTTCGACGAGGCGGTGCGCACCGTCGACGAGGTCGCCTCCGGCGACGGCCTGGCCGCCCTCATGGCCGCGATCAGCGGCAACACCGCACCGGCCGACGGGCGGGACGGGCCGGCAGTCGAGCTGGCCGAGGCCGGCCCCCTGTACGCCGAGCCCGTCACCTTCCTGCGCGAGGCCCTCGAGGAGTACTACACGACGCCCGCCGCCCCGCCCTCCACGCGGGGCGGCGGAGTGGGCTGGCGCGAGCACCCCGGCGAGGGCATCGTCGAGTTCGTCCCGCCCGCCGACCTGCGCCAGCGCCTCGAGGCGCTGCCCCAGGGTTATCTGAGCGACCGCGGCGTGCTCACGAGCTTCAAGCTCGCCACCGGCAGGGCCAGGGCCGCCCAGTTGCTGCGCGACGCCCTCACCGACGCCTCCGACAGCTCGTGGCCCGAGGCCCACTACCTCGGCCCGCTCCACCCGGTGCTCGACTGGGCCGCCGACCGCGCCCTGGCGATGCTCGGCCGTAACGAGATCTACGTCGTGCGCGGCCGCGTCGACAGTCCCACTGTGCTGCTGTGCGGAAGCCTCACCGACAGGCGCGGGCAGGTCGTCGCGGTGAGCTGGGTGGGCGTCGAGTTCCCCGGCCCCGCCAACTTGGCCATGCCGCCTGTGACCCTCTACGAGTCCTCGTCCGAGATGCTGCGCGCCGCAGGCGTCGGCGAGCGGATGAGCAACCCCGGGCCCGTCACCGGCGTCGACGCCCTCAAGAGCCTCATCGCCCCGGCCGTCGAGGCCGCCGAGGCGCAGCTGGACCTCACGATGGACCATGCCCGCGAGTCCGTCGCCGAGCGCATCGAGCACTGGAGCGAGCAGAACACGCAGTGGCGCGACGAGGCCGACGCCCTGGTCGCCAGCGAGTCCCTGCGCCGCCACCGGGCGGGCGTCGCCGAGCGCCAGCGGCTCGTCGAGCAGATGGCGCCCGACCGGCGGCTCGTGCGGCCGCTGCTCGTCGTCGTGCCCGAGGGCACCGCGCCCGAGGACGTCGCGCCCGAAGAAGTCGGCGAGGAGGCCTGATCATGGCGAGTCTGATCATGGAGAGCAGCGACGTCCTCGTCGTCGGGGCTGGATCGGCGGGTGCTTCGTCCTCAGTGACTCGCCCGAGGGGGTCTGACCGTGGCGACCAGTGATGCCCTCGTCGTCGTGCCCGAGGACGCCGACGCGCCCGACGCTAGTGACAAGGAGAACTGACCGAATGGCGACCAGTGACGCCCTCGTCGTCGTCGAGGACTGGATCAGCGAGCACTTCTTCACCAGCGACGCGCCCAACGAGTCCTTCCACGGGCTCGTGACCGACCGCCTCAAGCAGTGGCGGGCCGCGGAGGCGCCCACCCCGCTGTCGCGCTTCACCGCCGCCCGCGCCGACCTGCTCAAGGCGATCACCGGCCTCTACGGCGACGGCGGCGCCGGGGACGAGCCGCCCGACCCGGAGCGGGCCCGCGAGGCCTACCGGCTCGTCCTCGACGTCCTCGGCTACTCCACCGGCCAGTACCGGGTGCGCGACGACGGCCCCGTGCGCTGGTTCACCACCACCGGCGCCGACGCGCCACTGGCCGTCCTCGAGGCCGTGCCGGTGGACGCCCCCGAGGAGCTGCTCGACAAGAGCGCCGCCACCCTGCTGGAGCCCTGGCGGCCCGGGGCCGAGGCGCCCGACTCCGAGCTCATCGACTCGGCGTCGCGCCTGGTCAGCGCGCTCATGGTGCGCCCCGACGGCCCGGCCTTCGCCCTCGTGCTGGCCGGCCGCTGGCTCCTCGTCGCCGAACGGGCCCGCTGGCCCGAGGGCCGCTACCTGGCCGTCGACCTGCAGACCGTCGCCGACCGCAACGACACGAGGCGGGCGGGCGAGGTGCACACGGCGCTGACCTGCCTGGCCGCCGAGTCGCTGGCCCCCGACGCCAACGGCGACATCTGGTGGGCCGGCGTGCTCGAGGCCTCCATCCGCCACACCGTCGGCGTGAGCCAGGACCTGCGCGAGGGCGTGCGCGAGTCCATCGAGATCATCGCCAACGAGGTCATCGCCCGCCGCCGCGCCGGGGGCCTCGGGGCCCTGCTGGCCGACGAGGCCCAGCCGCTGGCCATGCAGGCGCTGCGCTTCATCTACCGGGTGCTCTTCCTGCTCTACGCCGAGGCCTCGCCCGAGCTCGGCGTGCTGCCCGTCGGCGCCCCCGAGTACGAGAACGGCTACTCCCTCGACCGGCTGCGCGACCTGCTGCTCGTGGAGCTCACCGGCGCCTCCCGCGACGGCACCCACCTGTACGACTCGCTGGCCGTGCTCTTCCGCCTCGTCGACCGGGGCAACCTCGAGCTCGGCGTGCCCGAGCGGGACCAGACCGCGGCCCTGCCCTTCCACGCGCTGCGCGCCGACCTGTTCCGGCCCGGGGCCACCGGCCGCATCGGCGAGGTGGGCCTCGGCAACGCCGCCATGCAGCAGGTGCTCGGCAGGCTGCTGCTCAGCAAGGAACGCGCCGGCAGGGACCGCGGCTTCATCAGCTACGCCGAGCTCGGCATCAACCAGCTCGGCGCCGTCTACGAGGGCCTCATGAGCTACACCGGCGTCTTCGCCCCGACCGACATGTTCGAGGTGGCCCCGGGCGGCAACCCCGCCAAGGGCTCGTGGCTGGTGCCCGTCGAGCGCGCCACCGACCTGGCCGACAAGGACTTCGTCATGGTGCACGACCCGGTGCGCGGCGACCGCCGCAAGACCCACCGCACCGGCCGGTTCGTCTTCCGGCTCTCGGGCCGCGAACGCCAGCAGTCGGCCTCGTACTACACGCCCGAGGTGCTCACCCGCTTCACCGTCGGCCAGGCCCTCGCCGAGCTCCTCGACCGGGACGGGCGCACCACCCCGGCCGACGAGATCCTGCGCATGAGCATCTGCGAGCCGGCCCTCGGCTCGGGCGCCTTCGCCATCGAGGCCACCGGCCAGCTCGCCGAGCAGTACCTCGCCCGCAAGCAGAAGGAGACCGGCCGGTCCATCGACCCCGAGGACTACCCGGTGCAGCTGCAGCGCACGAAGGCCTTCATCGCCCTGCACAACGTCTACGGCGTCGACCTCAACGCCACGGCCGTCGAGTTCGCCGAGATCACCCTGTGGCTCGACACGATGGCGAAGGGTCTCGACGCCCCGTGGTTCGGCCTGCGCCTGCGGCGCGGCAACTCCCTCATCGGCGCCCGCCACGGCTTCTACACCACCGGCCAGGTGGCCGACAGGAGCTGGCGCACTGGCCCGCCGGCCGACGTGCCGCTGGCGGCGATGGCCGAGCGGGCCCGCACCGGCGAGCCGGTCGCTTCGGGCGCCGACGGGCGCATCCCGCACTTCCTGCTGCCCGGCGCCGGCTGGGGCGCCACCGCCGACGCGAAGGAGGCCAAGGAGCTGGCCGGCGAGCGGGTCAAGCGGGTGAAGGCCTGGCGCAGGCAGTTCCGGAAGGCCCCCAGCCCGGCGCAGACCAAGCGGCTCGTCGCCCTCGGCGAGCAGGTGGAACGGCTGTGGACGATGGCCCTGCGCCGGCTCACCGTCGCCGAGCAGCAGACCCGCCGCCCCATCCGGCTGTGGGGCGCCGGGCCGGCCGAGGCGCGCGAGCCGGTCGTGACCCGCGAGCAGATCGAGGCCTCGCTGGCCGACCCCGGCGGCGCCTACCGGCGGCTGCGCCGGGTCATGGACGCCTGGTGCGCCCTGTGGTTCGTGCCGCTCACCGGCGAGCAGGTGGCGCTGCCCGACTGGCAGGAGTGGATCGACGCCGTGGAGCAGCTCATCGGCGTCCCCGTGCGCATCAGGACCGACCGGCACCACCAGCCCGCCGACCAGCAGCTGACGGCCTCCGACGAGTGGGCGGCACTGGCCGAGCAGGAGAGCTGGGCGCTGTCGGGCTCGACGGCCACGAGCGTCGAGCGGGCCCTCGCGGACCACCCGTGGCTGCGCGTCTGCGAGCAGGTGGCCGACCGGCAGGGCTTCTTCCATTGGCAGCTCGACTTCGCCACCGTCTTCGCCCGCGGCGGCTTCGACCTGCAGGTGGGGAACCCGCCGTGGGTGCGGCCGCGCAGCGACAGCTCGGCCCTGCTCGCCGAGGCCGACCCGTGGTGGATGCTCGAGAACAAGCCGTCCGAGGCCGCCAAGAAGCAGCGCCGCGCGGGCACCCTGCTCCGGCGTGGCGCCGCCGAGCTGCTGGTCGACGGAACCACCGATGTCGAGGCGCTCAGCGCCTACGTCGGCGACGCCACGAACTATCCGGTGCTCGCCGGACTGCAGCCCGACCTGTACCGCTGCTTCATGGCGCAGACCTGGGCGCACCTTTCCGGCCGCGGCGTGATCGGCCTCGTGCATCCCGAGACGCACTTCACCGACGAGAAGGCCGGGGCCCTGCGCGAGGCGACCTATGGGCATCTGCGGCGGCACTGGCAGTTCAAGAATGAGCTGATGCTCTTCAAAGAAATTGATGACCAAGTTGTATATGGTGTTCACGTCTATGGCGCGCGTGGCGAGATTGGATTTGATAATGCTTCCGCCTTGGATCATCCAGATACGGTGGTCAGATCATATCTGCATGACGGATCAGGGGAAGAACCCGGGTTCAAGTATCTAGGATTTTGGGATTTGCGTCCTCACAGGAAACGAATTCAACGTGTCACCGAGAAGACGCTAGTGGCATGGCATGACGTACTGGAGAACTCTGATGCGACACCGTTGCGTACCCGGATGCTCTACACGGTGAACAGTGTGAGCGCCGCCGTGCTCGCCAAGCTCGCGAAGAGCCCGCGCATGGGCGAGCTGGAACTGCGGTTCTCACGAGGCTGGGACGAGTCGATCGACCGCCGGAAGGGCTACTTCGTCCGGCGCTGGGGCCGCCCCGACAGCTGGGATGATGTGATCCTGCAGGGTCCCCACATCCATGTGGCGAACCCCGCCTTCAAGCAGCCGAACGAGACGATGAAGCACAACCAGGACTGGTCCGACGTCGATCTGGAGAAGCTGCCCGCCGACTTCATCCCCATCACCGCCTACAAGCCCGCCGGCGACCGCGCAAAGTACGACGCCGACTACACCCACTGGGGCGGCGAGCCGGCGCGGGACCACTACCGGCTGGCGTGGCGACGGATGGCAGCAAACACGGGGGAGCGGACACTGATCCCTGCTGTGGTTCCGCCGGGCGCAGCCCATGTTCACCCTATTTATACTGCCGCAAGCCATGATGTAAGAGCGCTCACGCAAGTTGCAGGATTCGCTGGCAGCTTGCTTTCGGATTTTTCTGTCCGTGTTGTCCCCAAAGGTGACATCCATCCGAGTGTCATTAATCGACTCCCGATTTCTTTGATGGATCATCCGCTTTCATCTGGAGTACTGTTGCGCGTTTTCCGCCTGAACTGCACAACCAATGCTTACGCCGATCTGTGGTCGGCTTGCTGGGACCCGGCCTTCGCCTCCGACTCGTGGGCGCTGCCGACGCACAGCTCGGTGCGACTCGGCGATGTGGGGCCCGAGTGGCGGCCGAGCACCCTGCTGCGCCGCGACCTCGACCGCCGTCAGGCACTCGTCGAGATAGACGCCCTCGTCGCCCTCATGCTGGGCGTCACCGCCGACGAGCTGTGCACCATCTACCGCACCCAGTTCGCCGTCCTTCAGGGCTATGACCACGGCAAATACCTCTACGACGCCAACGGCCGCCTCGTCCCCGTCGAGCTCCAGCGGCTGTGGGCCGTGAAGGGCGACACCCTCGCCGCAGACGAGCTCACCACCGAAAATGTCAGTGGCAGCACCTACACTTACAAACTGCCGTTCACCCGCTACGACCGTGAGGCCGACATGCGCACCGCCTACGCCGAGTTCGAATCGAGGCTTCAAATATGAAACTCGAAATCATAAGTACACTGATACTCTTTTATGGTCTTAAGTAAGAAATTTGTTTGATGCGGCTTCATTTGAAGACTTTTGATCATGATGCACAACAAACATAGAAATGAACCTGCAAATTTGTTTTAATTTCTAGTGGAAGGATTTTGAAGTGAGAGGGGATAGGGCTCGGGAATCTGGCGACGGGTGCAACTTATATAAGTTGCCAACTTCCTATGTAGCGATTGACATAGAAACTACGGGGCTTGATTTTGATAATTGTGACATCATTGAAATCGGAGCGGTCAGGGTCTCTGAGGGGGACATAGTTAGTAGTTTTGATCGACTTGTGCACATAGAATATGAGCTCGACCCCTTCATTGTTGATCTCACTGGAATTACCGATGAGATGCTGCAATCTGCTAGCTCGTTAGACAATGTAGTCAAAGGGTTTTCTGAATTTATTGGAGATTCTGTTCTCTTGGCGCACAATGTTTCATTCGATATGAATTTTTTGCGCACCGCGTACATAAATATGTTTGGCGGATCGCTATCCAATGACTATGTCGATACGCTTCGCGTTGCACGGAAGGCCTTTCCTGATATGAGGCATCGTAGGCTGCTTGACCTTTGCAGAGCTCTTGATGTCTCGAATGAGCATGAACATCGAGCACTCAGCGACAGCGTAGCTGTTGCTGAGTGCTATCAGCATATGAGGTCTATGGTCATCAATAAGTATGGTGATGAAATTCAGTATGCTAAATCTTTCAAGAGAGGGAGAAAAAATAATGCTAGGGCGCGTGATATTCAAGAAACCGTCGAAGAGATTGATGATAGCAACCTGCTCTACGGGATGAGATGTGTTTTTACCGGTAAATTGACATCGATGGTGAGGAAAGAGGCGATACAGAAGCTCAAAATGTTGGTGGAGTGCCGAAGGACAATGTTACCCAAGATACAGATTACCTCATTCTTGAAAATGATGGATTTAGCGACGCGTTGAAAACAGCTTCAGGGAAAATTAATCATGCTAAGAACAATCAGCTCAAAGGGCTGCCAATTCAAATAATCTCCGAGAATGTATTTCTGCAAATGTTGAAGGCGTGAGAGAGCATGGATAAAATATGTATATCGAGTATCACTTCATTTTGGTATCGACAAGTGCGGGATGGGTAAGGTTTACGTCTGCTTGAGGTTTGCGAATGATCTAATTTTTGAATTGATATCGCGTCACTCGATAACGCGGTGGAGATTCAGTAGTAATAATTGAGCATTGACGATGAATCAATCCAATGCTTCACCATGTATTAAATGCCCTTTGGGGTCTATTATAATGAGTAGAGGATGAAATGAAATTAATTCGCGTAAATGTTCAGCGATATCGAAGCGTCGGCGAATCTACAGAATTTGATGTTGAGCCTGATGTAACCGTTCTTGTTGGGAAAAATGAATCTGGGAAGACTGCAGTTCTTCAATCCTTGTACAAGAGTTTTCCGATTGACGCTGCAAAATTTGATCCCGATCTGGACTATCCGAGTCATCTGACGAGGGAGCTTGTGGGGAAAAATCCTATTCAAGTTACAGAGCTCACCTATGAATTAGATGAAGATGATGTCTCTGCGGTTGAAGATGTACTTTGTCCTAGTGTGCTGCAAAGTGAACGCATCATCATTACTACTGGCTATTTCTATGATAGACCGAAATGGTCCATTTCGCTTGATTTGGAGAAATTCGTCACGTCACTCAAAAATAGTCTTGATCTGCCCGAGGAGGATAAGAAGAAAACAGATTCCGCATCGACGGTCAGCGATCTCATTGCTGTTCTTGAAGAGATGGAAACCACCACTCGTAGTAGTGATGATCTTCTCAAAAGATTTCAGGCTTGGAGCAAACCCGATCCCGTTCAAGCTGCTGTTGACGTGCTGGATGAAAGACTTCCGCGATTCGTCTATTTCGGTGATTATGACATCATGCCAGGCAAGGTTTCGATTCCAAGACTCATTGAGCGGCGAAGAAGTAGTACACTTGAACGTGGGCAGGAGGCATTGCTTGCGCTTCTAGAAATTGCAGGAGTTCAGATCGATGACCTCAATACCCCCGAGAATCACGAGCACCTTATTCGACAGATGGAGAATGCATCAAATGCTATCAGTGATGAGGTGTTTGAATATTGGAGTCAGAACAAGGAGCTCCAAGTTGAACTCAAGGACATCCCGAAGGCTGAAAATGGGGCTGAGTCGCCTCTTGACCAAGCACCTTTGCTTCAAGTTCGCGTCAGGAATCTTCACCATCGGGTTACGGTGCCGTTCGATGAAAGATCAAGAGGATTTGTCTGGTTTTTCTCTTTTCTTGCATATTTTTCAAAAGTAGAGCAAGAATCCAGCAGCCCAATAATTTTACTGCTTGATGAACCTGGCCTGAGCCTCCATGCGACTGCACAGCACGACTTACTTCGTTTTATCAATGATCGTCTTGCGTCTCGCCATCAAGTCATTTTCACAACACATTCCCCATTTATGATTGATCCACACCACTTTGAGCGAGTGCGAACGGTCATTGATGATCACTCTACTGGTACGACTGTGTCATCAGATGTGTTGAAAACTGATGTTGATTCCGCGTTTCCGCTGCATGCCGCTTTGGGTATGGAACTCACGCAGACACTGTTTGTGGGGCCTGATGTGCTACTCGTCGAGGGGCCATCTGATGTTGTTTATCTACAGTATTTGTCTGATCAGCTGGTGAAGAATGGAAAAGCTGGACTTAATGAGCGATGGGTTTTGGTTCCTGGGGGCGGTATTGCGAAACTTCCAGCTTTCTTGGCTCTCTTCGGTGCGAACAAAATGAAGGTAGCAGTCCTTTCTGACTCCTCGGTTGACAACGAAAGAATCATCAAAAGCCTTCATGTGAATAGCAGGCTTTATAATGGAGGTATTGTTCAGATTGGCGATGTCCTTGACAGGGCCGAAGCTGATATAGAGGACTTGTTGCCGGAAAAATTCTACGTCGAACTGGTGAACGATGCGTATCAAGGACTTCTCTCGGGGTGTCCACTCGACCTGGAGAAGCTTCCCGATGGGTCTCGAATCGTGAAGCGCGTTGAGCAGGCATTTAATGAGCTTAATATCAACAATGGAAGGCTTAATCACTATTCACCGGCTGGTGCACTTCTTCGAAAGAAGGATGTGAAGAGCTTGTCTGAAGAAGAATTGTCTGCCGCTTCCGAGTTGATTTCGAAAATTAATGCTCTATTGAACCAATGAGACTTGTTCGCGCAGGTCCTCCACGAAAGCATTTTCCTGTTGAGTCTTCGTTCTGTTGCGCTGCGGATAAGTCTCAATGAAGCCCGTTCGTGATATCTGTGGGCGAGGTGTGAAAGGTGGTGTTTCCATAAGGTTTTGTGAGTATGGATAAGTTTGGATGAAGATTATTGAGGCTTATTCACGGGGGTTGTTCGCAGGAGAGTTTTCCCTTGTTGGGTCTCTAGCCTGTAGTGCTATGAATAAACTTCATTGTTTAAGGGAAGTCGTGGCGGTCTGCTGCCATCCCGCCGCGATCAAGTAGAGAGGCTGAACCATGCAGGGCTCGCTTCAGGCGCTCACCGATGTCTTCGAGGGCAAGGACAGATGCCTCGTCATCCCCGTCTACCAGCGCAACTACGACTGGCGGACGGGCAACTGCGCCCGCCTCTTCGACGACCTGCTTGACGTCATCAGGTTCGAGCGCCCGAACCACTTCTTCGGGTCCATCGTCTACAAGGTCGAGGGCGCCATCGGCGAGATGACCATCATCGACGGCCAGCAGCGCCTTACCACGGTGAACCTGCTCTTCCTCGCGCTCCACGACTGCCTGACCGACGGCACCCTCGAGCCCGACGCCGATCTCGCCGAGTGGATTCACGATGACTATCTCAACTCGAAGCACGCGGCCAACGGGCGCAAACTCAAACTGAAGCCCGTGAAGGCCGACGCCGACGCCTACGAGAAGCTGTTCGCCGCCGGGGCCGACCTCGACGAGTCGTCCAACCTCACGGCGAACTACCGCTACTTCGTCGAGCGCCTCGGCAGGCGCGAGGCCGAACCCCGCCGGCTCTTCGGCGCCATCCGCAAGCTTCAGGTGATGCGCCTGCAACTGGAGGAGAGCGACGACGCCCAGCTCAACTTCGAGAGCCTCAACTCCACCGGCCTCGACCTCACCCAGGCCGACATGATCCGCAACTTCGTGCTCATGGGGCAGGGCCACGAGGAGCAGGAGCGGCTCTACGAGCAGTACTGGAACCCCATGGAGCAGGACGTCGACTTCAACAGCTCCGAGTTCATCCGCCACTGGCTCACCGCCCGGCTGGGCCGCACCGTGAAGAAGGACCATCTCTACGAGGAGTTCCGCGCCTGGGTGCGCGCCGGCGCCCACGGCATTCCCGCCGTACTGGCGCAGATGCGGGCCCATGCCCGCCACTACCGCGACCTGCGGAAGGTCACGGTCGGCGAACCCCGCGTCGACCGCCTGCTGCGCCGCTTCAACCTCGTGGACCGGACGGTCACCATGCCCCTCCTGCTGCCGGTCATGGACGCCTACCGGCAGGGGGAGTTCTCGGCCGACGAGCTGCTGACGGTGCTGACCGTGGTCGACACCTATCTCACCCGCAGATGGGTGTGCGGGCTGCCCACCAACGCCCTCAACAAGGTGTTCTCGCTGATCTGGCGCGAGGCCGTGAAGAAGCGCCGCGACGGCGACTCGCTGCCCGAGATCATCGTCCACTTCCTGGCCAGCAGGCAGGGCACGGCGATCTTCCCGGGCGACCAGCTGTTCGGCGCCGAACTGATGAAGAGGGACTTCTACCACATCCCCGCCGCCCAGCGGAACTACCTCTGGGAGTGCCTGGAGAACGGCGACTCGAAGGACACCCGGGACATCGCCGGCGCCTTGGCGGCCGGTGACATCAGCGTCGAGCACATCATGCCCCAGACCCTGAGCGGGGAATGGACGGAGAGCCTCGGGGCCCGCGCCAAGCACGTGCACGACACCTGGCTGCACCGGCTGAGCAATCTCACGGTGACCGGCTACAACCCGACCTACTCCAACGCCCCCTTCGCGCAGAAGCGCGACGGCGAGCAGGGGTTCAGGAACTCCCCCTACCGCATCAACAGCATGCTCCGCGACCTGGACGCGTGGGGCGAGGACGAGATGGTCGAGCGGGGCGCCCGGCTCTCGGAGATCGCCATGAAGTGCTGGCCCGAGCCGGTCGTGCGCTACAGCCTGCGCCCCGATGCGCCCGAGGTGGAGCCGATGGGAGAGGAGACCGACTTCACCGGGCGCGCCCTCCGCGGCTGGGAGTACGACGGCGCCACGTACCCCGTGACCACATGGCGGCAGATGCTCACCGAGGCCGTCTTCCTGCTCGCCCGGCAGAATCCCGCCGCCGTGCGCCGCTACGCCGCCACGACGACGAAGTTCCGCACCCGTCCGGCCCAGGACGAGCCCGAGAACGGCTACGTCGAGGTGGCCCCCGGCTTGGACATGTTCGTGCTGACCAGCACGAGTGACAAGATGAGAACACTCCGCGGCCTCTTCCACGCGATGGGCCTCGACGCGGACGACCTGCTCTTCCACCTGCAGCCCGACGGCGGTGCTGGGGGACCCGACGGCGATGAGGACTGAACCATGACCGAACTCTGCCCGCCACTGGTCGCAGGCCACCTGCGCGACGCGCTCACCGACTTCCTCGTCACCACCTTCGCGCTGTCCGACGACGACGCCCAGGCCGGCCTGAGCGCCTTCCTCACCGACCCCGCCGACGGCATCTTCAAGGGCCCCTACCTGCGCACGAGCATGCCCTTCGCTCCGGCGCCCGCGCGCGCCGAGCACGCGCTGGCCTGGATGCCCGCCGGCTTCCACCCCTACACCCACCAGGCCGCCGCCTTCGAGCGGCTCGACTCGTCGCGCCCCGGCGGCCCGCAGCCCACCCTCGTCGTCACCGGCACCGGCTCGGGCAAGACCGAGGCCTTCCTCATCCCCGTCCTCGACCACGTGATCCGCGCCAACGCCGCCGGCGTCACCGGCATGAAGGCGCTCATCCTCTACCCGATGAACGCCCTCGCCGACGACCAGGCCGGCCGGCTCGCCCGCCTCATCACCGCCGAGCCCGCCCTGGACGGGGTCAGGGCCGGCCTCTACACCGGCGACGACGCCACGGGCTCGGGCACGCGGGTCACCGACAGCGGGCTCATCGGCGACCGGCGGATCATCCGCGACGACCCGCCCGACATCCTGCTCACCAACTACAAGATGCTCGACCAGCTGCTGCTGCGCGGCGACGACCAGCACCTCTGGGAGGCCTCGGCCGACTCGCTCCAGTACCTCGTGCTCGACGAGTTCCACACCTACGACGGCGCCCAGGGCACCGACGTGGCGATGCTGCTGCGCCGCCTGGCCTGGGCCCTCGACGCCCGGCGCACCCGGCCCGCCGGCGACGGCCCCCACCCGCTGCGGCCCGTCGTCCCCATCGGCACCTCGGCCACCCTCGGCGCCGACGACGGCGCCGACTCCGACCGGGCCATGCGCGACTTCGCCCGGCAGGTCTTCGGCGAGGACTTCGACGAGGACTCGGTCGTGCGCGAGAGGCGCCTCGACCACGAGGAGTGGGCCGAGGGCGCCGCCGCCGGACTCGACCGCATGCGCGTGCGGCCCGTCACCGTCAACTCCGTCACGGCCGCCCGGCTCGCCGACGAGGTGCGCGACCTGCCCCTCGCCGACCGCTGCCGCCGGCTCCTCGCGGGCATGTACGAGTACACCGACCCGAACGTGCAGGACCGGCGCTACCGGTACACCGGCGAGCAGCAGCTCCTGCTCGCCGAGGCCCACCCCTTCGTCCGCGCCTACCTGAAGGCCACGGCCCGGGCCACCGCCGTGCGCGACCTCGCCGAGACCCTGCTGCCCGGCGCCCCGGACTCCCTCGCGGACCGCAGCGAGTTCATCCTCGACCTGCACGCCGCCCTCGCCCACCTGCGCACCGCCCTCGGCCGCGTCGCCCCGAGCACCGAGACCCACCTGTGGATCCGCGAGCTCACCCGCATCGACCGCGAGGCCGCCGACGTGCCGCGCTTCCGCTGGGCCGACGACGGCGCGCCCGAGCAGGCCGCCCCCGCATTCCCCGCCGTCTACTGCCGCCGCTGCGGGCGCAGCGGCTGGGGCGTGCTGCTGGCCACCACCGGCACCGCCCTCGCAGCCCCCGACAAGGACAAGACCATCCGCGGCAGCCACGCCCGCCGCGAAGGACGCTTCCGCGCCCTCATCAGCGCGCCCCGCGAGGGCGCCCTCGACGCCGACGAGGACGGCCGGCCCCCCGGCCTGGCCTGGTTCGACCCGGGCAACCGCGCCTTCACGGCCGCCCCCGGCGCCGACGACGCCGCCGACCCCGACTCGCGGCCGCTGCCCGTGCTCGCCCTGACCGGCCCCGACGCCGACGCCCGCTCCGCCAAGGACCAGTGCCCCAGCTGCGGCGCCGACGACGCCATCAGATTCCAGGGCTCGGCCATCGCCACCCTGCTGTCGGTGAGCCTGTCCACCCTGTTCGGCGAGCGGGACCTCGACCAGGCCGAGAAGAAGGCCCTCGTCTTCACCGACTCGGTGCAGGACGCCGCCCACCGCGCCGGCTTCGTCACCGCCCGCTCCCGCGCCCTGGCCCTGCGCACCATGCTGCGCTCGGGCCTGAGCGAGCAGCCGTGCGGCCTCGACCGGCTCGTCGACGCCGTCATCGCCGCCGCCGGCGACGACCCGGGCGCCCGCCACCGGCTGCTGCCGCCGTCCATGGCCGACAACGAGAAGTTCCGGCCCTACTGGGCCGGGGCGCCCTCGGCCGTGCCGCCGGGGCTCGCCGACACGGTGCGCAAGCGGCTGCTGCTCGACGCCTCCCTCGAGTTCGGCCTCGTCTCGCGCTACGGCCGCACCCTCGAGCAGACCGGCACGGCCTGGGCGCAGGTGGACGCCGGCCCGGCCGCCTCGATCGCCGCCCTCGCCCGCCGGGTGCTGACCGGCTCGTCCCAGCAGCAGCTCAACGGCGCCCTCGTCGGCCTCGACGAGGCCACCTGCGTGCGCTGGGTGCGCGGCGTGCTCGAACGCATGCGCATGCAGGGCGCCATCGACCACGAGTGGTTCGGCCGCTTCATGGAGCGCGACGGCGCCCCCTACGAGATCTGGGGCGGGCGCCGCCCCAAGGACGCCATGCCCGCCTTCACCCCGTGGCGCTCCACGCCCGCCTTCCCGCGCCTGGGCAGGCCCGGGCCCAGGAGCCTGCTCGACCCCGTCACCGTCCCCCAGTCCTGGTACGCCCGCTGGACCGCCCGGGTGCTCGGCGTCGACGCCGGCCACGCGGGCGCGCTCATGCGGGCCCTGTTCGGCGCCCTCGAGGAGGAGGGCGTCGTCGTCGGCCGCGCCATCGCCGGCGGGGGAGCGGGCGACCGGGCCCTCGCCGTCCCCGCCCGCCGCATCGCCGTGGCCGCCGCGCCCGACGACCGGAGCGACCGGGTGATGATGCTGCGCTGCGACGTCTGCCGCACCCGCCACAGCGCTGGCCCCGACAGCGTACGCGAGCTCGCCGGCGGGCCCTGCCTCGTCGGCCGCTGCCCGGGCCGCCTGTCGGCCGAGCCCGCCGGCCCCGGCAACTTCTACCGCCGCATGTACACGGGCGGCCGGATGGAGCGGGTCGTCGCCAAGGAGCACACCTCCCTGGTCGAGGCCTCCCTGCGCAGGCAGTACGAGAGCGGGTTCAAGAACGGCTCCGCCGACCCGGGCGCCCCGAACGTGCTCGTCGCCACGCCCACCCTCGAGATGGGCATCGACATCGGCGACCTGTCGGCCGTGTTCCTGGCCTCGCTGCCGCGCAGCGTCGCCAGCTACGTGCAGCGCGTCGGCCGCGCCGGCCGCGCCAACGGCAACGCCCTCGACGTGGCGCTCGTCACCGGCCGCGGCGAGCACCTGCCCCGCCTCAACGACCCAGCCTCGCTCATCAACGGCGCGGTGCGCCCGCCCGCCACCTATCTCAACGCCGTCGAGATCGTGCGCCGCCAGTTCATCGCCGCCCTCGCCGACGCCCGCGCCCGCGAGACGGGGACGAGCCCGAGCCGGGCCGACGAGACGATGACCCTCGCCCCGGGCGGCCTGCTCGCCGACATCGTCGAGCGCGCCGAGGCCGACCCCGACCGGCTCGTCGACCGCTTCGCGGCGGGTTTCGACGGAATCCTCGACGACGGCCTCGTCGACGAGCTCCGCGCCTGGGCCCGGCCGGATGGCGGCCCGGCGACGAGCGGCCTCGCCCGGTACGTCGAGCGGGCCGTCGACCGGTGGGACGCCGAGCTCGACGACCTCGACCGCCGGCGCGCCGACATCGACGAGGCCATGCCGCATCTGCACGCCCTCGCCGCCGGGGCGAGCGAGGGCGGCGACGAGCAGAGCGCCGTCCGCGAGGCCGAGGCCGCCCGGCGCTATCTGGGCAGGCAGCTCGCCGAACGCCGCCAGGCCTACTGGATCCAGCCGCTGGAGCTGCACGGGCTGCTGCCCAACTACACGCTCATCGACGACCAGGTCGAACTCGACGTGCAGATCAGCTGGTTCGACGAGGACGCGCACGAGGTCAGGAACGAGCCGTACACCTACACCCGCGGCTCCGCCCGCGCCCTGCGCGAGTTCGCGCCCGGCGCCACCTTCTACGTCGACGGCCGCCGCATCCAGGTGGACAGCGTCGACCTGGGCAACCAGGGCCAGCACCTGCGCACCTGGGCGCTGTGCCCCGAGTGCGGCTACCGCGAGGACGTCACCGGCGGCCGCGCCCAGCCGGCCAGGTGCCCCCGCTGCGCCGGCACCGGCATCGCCGACATCGGCCAGCAGTACCAGGTGGTGGAGCTGTCCCGGGCCTCAGCGCAGGTGAGCCGCGACGGCTCGCGCATCGACGACACCGACGAGGAGCGAGCCAGGGCGGGCTTCACCGTCGTGCCGATGGCCGACATCGACCCCCGGCACGTCACCGAACGCTGGTACGCCCAGGACGTCGGCCTCGGCGTCGCCTACGCCCAGCGGCTCGACCTGGCCTGGCTCAACCTGGGCCCGCGCAGGCCCGGCCCCACCCGCCGGATCGGCGGGCACCGGGTCGAGGCGCCGCTGTTCCGAGTCTGCGAGAGCTGCGGGCACCTCGACCAGGACCCCAACTCGAACTCCGCCCGGGAGCACCACCCCTGGTGCCGGCACCGCAACGACCTCGACGAGCACGCCCGCCAGATCGTCCTCAGCCGCTCGCTGACCACCCAGGGCCTCCTCGTGACCCTGCCCTGGCAGACCGCCGCAGGCGACCTCTACGCCATCCCGAGCCTGCGCGCCGCCCTGCGGCTCGGCATGCAGAGGGCCTTCGGCGGCTCGCCCGACCACCTCGGCGTGGCGAGCGTCAACGCGTCGGCCGGGCCGGGCCGGCCGGTCACCGACGGCCTGCTCATCCACGACCTCGTGCCCGGCGGCACCGGCTACCTGGCCGACGTGGCGCGCCCCGACAAGCTCTGGCAGATCCTCACGCAGGCCTACCTCGCCGTCCGCGACTGCCCCTGCCGCGACGAGGGCCGCCTGGCCTGCCACCGCTGCCTGCTGCCCTTCGCCGACTTCCAGGACCTCGACCTGGTGTCGCGCACCAGCGCCGAACGCAGCCTGCGCGAACTGCTCGGCGGCGAGGCCGAGACCGGCTCACAGCCCGGCTGGCGGATCACCGACCAGCCCCCGCACATCGACCGGGACGACGAGTCCTTCCTCGAGAAGCGCTTCCGCCGGGCCTTCACCCGGATGGTCGAGGCCGCCGGCGGCGTCTGCCACGAACAGGTGACCGGCAGGGGCAACATCATCACCGCGGGCTTCGGCCCGCTGACCTGGCGGCTCGAACCGCAGGTCAACGTGCTCGACAGCCGCCCCGACTTCGTGCTCCGCGGCGGCGGCGGGCCCGACCTGGCGATCTTCACCGACGGCTTCGCCTTCCACGCCGCCGCGGACGCCAACCGGCTCGCCGACGACGCGGCGAAACGGCAGGGCCTGCGCGAGGCCGGCACCCCGGTGCTCGCCGTCACCATGGACGACATCAACGCCTTCGAACAGCCCCCGGACGAGCGGACCGCGGCCGAGGGGCCCTTCTGGTTCGACGAGCGGGTCATGGACGGCGCGAAGAACCTGCCCCCGTTCACCTTCGGCCAGGGCACCCAGCAGGCCGTGCTCGACGGGCCCTTCGGCATCCTGCGCCACTGGATGACCGCGCCGGGCGAGGCCCAGAACGACCTCGAGGCCTTCGGCTCGGCGGCGCCCATGTGCCTGTTCACCAGGGGCGAGCCGTGCGCCGTCGGCGACGATGCGGCCATGCCCCGGGTCGCCCGCGAGCTGCTCGTCGGTGCGCAGTCGCAGGGCTCCTTCCGCTGGGCCGACCCGGACGCCGCGCGCCCGCCGCGGGATCCTGATGGCGTGCGGTCGCAGGGCCCCAATGGTGCGCGGCCGCCGGGCCCGGTCGGCGGCGCGGAAACACGGCGTCCGGCTGGTGAGGCGGCGCATGGTTCGGCCGGTGGCGCGGAGGCGCAGGGCAGGGCCCCCGACGCCTGGTGGTGGCGCGACGGCCCGCTCGGCGTGCTCGTGCGCGCCGTCGAGGAGTCGCAGGTGCGCATCGGCGCCGTGCTCGTCCTCGACGACGGTCCCGAGGCCCTCGAACAGCCGGAGTTCAAGGACGCCTGGCAGCGTTGGCTCGGCTTCTCGAACGCGCTGGCGCTGCGCGGTCCCACGCATCCGACGTGGATCGCCACGGCCGGCAGCCTGGCGGCGACGGGCGCCGGAGCCGTCCCCGCCCAAGCCGTGGCCGCGCAGGGCGCGGCGGATGCGGCGCTGGCTCCCGAGTGGCTCGACATCCAGCAGGAGCTGGGCGCCGAGGCCGGCTTCTCGCCCGAGTTCTTCGGCAGGCTCGCCGGCGCCGGGCTGCCGCTGCCCGAGGTGGGCGAGGAGCTCGGCCCGGGCATCCCCGTCGACCTGTCGTGGCCGAAGCAGCGCGTGGCCGTCATGGTCGAGCCCGGCGAGCAGGACGTCGGCGATCTCGCGACCGAGGGCTGGCGGCTGCTGCCCGCCGACGCCGCACAGATCCTGAAGGCGATGGGGGAACATCATGGTTGAATCCTTTATCATTATGAGCAAGCAGGCCACCAGGCTTGACAACTCGCTCAAGCAGAAGGCCTACACCTTCCTCGAGAAGCTCGGGAAGGACGACTCGACCTCGGGCCTCCACATCGAACCCATCGAGAGGGCCGCCGACCCGCGGGTGCGCACCGGGCGGGTCGACCGGAAGTACCGGGCGGTGCTCTTCCAGCTCGACGCCGACGGGAAGCGCTACTACGTGCTGCACGGCATCTACAACCACGACGACGCGATCGACATCGCCCTGCGGACCAGGCTGAGCCTCAACCCGGTCAACGGCATGCCCGACTTCGACACGGCGGAGCGGACGGACCCGGCCGGCGCGGGCGAGGGGCCTCGGGAGCGGTCCGCGGCGGTTCGTTCGGGGGAGTGCTCTTCAGCGGGCTCGTCCTCTGCTGTCCGGTCTGCGGGGGGCTCACTCGCGGCGGGTTCATTCTCTGCGAGCTCGTCCCCGAAGGACCCGTCTTCTGCGGGCGAGGGGCCGGGGGGCGCGTTCCCGGAGGGCCTGTCCTCTGCGGGCACGGGGCTGGGGGAGCGGTTCCCGGCTGGCCCGTCCTCGGCTGTCCCGTCTTCGGAGGACCCGTCCTCTGGGGACACAGGGCCCCGGGAGCGGCCCGCCGCGGCCCGGGCGGAGGAGCGTTCTCCGGCGATCATCGCCACCGTCGACGAGCTCGTGAACGGGCTCGGCTTCAGTCCCGAGCTCGCTGCCCGGGCCGTCGCCCTGCCCGACGAGGACGCCCTCATGACCCTGGCAGTGGAATTGGAGGGCTGGCGCGCCTACGCGCTCATCGACCTGAGCGCCGGGATGTCGATCGACGACGTCCGCGAGGACCTCGGGCTCGACACCGGCGGCGCCGTCGAGGACACCGACGAGGCGATCGTCGACAGCCTGTGGGCCCCGGCCGCCCGGATGGAGTTCGCCGTCATCGAGGGGGTCGACGAGCTGCGCGCCGTCATCGACGGCGGCGACTTCGGCGCCTGGCGCGTCTTCCTGCACCCCACCCAGCGCCGCTACGCGGAGGGCCGCTGGAACGGGCCGTTCCGGCTGACCGGCGGCGCCGGCACCGGCAAGACCGTCGTCGTGCTGCACCGGGCCGACTCGCTGCTGCGGCAGAACCCGGATGCCCGCGTCATCGCCACCACCTTCACCCGCAACCTCGCCGACGAACTCGGCCGCGGCCTGCGCGTGCTCAACCCCGGACTGACCCCCGCCAGGGGTCTCGGCCGTCCCGGCGCCTACGTGTCGGGCATCGACGCGCTCGCCACCGCCGTGCTCAGGAGCGCGGGGGAGAGCCTGGACGAGGCGACGGCAGCGGTGCTCGGCGCCGGCCGCACGGACCTGTCCGGGCGCACCAACGAGCAGAATGCCTGGCGCGAGGCGCTGGACGTCGCCGGTGAGGCGCTCGCCCCGCGGCTGCGCAACACGGCGTTCCTGAGCAGCGAGTACGAGCAGGTCGTCCTGCCGAATCTCATCACCGACGAGGCCGGATACCTCAGGGCGCGGCGCGCCGGCCGCGGGGTGCGGCTCAACCGCGCCGCCCGCAAGGCGGTGTGGGCCGTCGTGGAGCGCTACCGCGCCGACACCCGCCTCGCCGGGACGATCAGCCACGCCGAGGCCGCGGCCATCGCCGCCGCCTATCTGGAGCGGACCGGCCCGCTCGCCGACCACGTGCTCGTCGACGAGGGGCAGGACCTCTCGGCGAACCACTGGCGCCTCGTGCGTGCCCTCGTGGCCGACGGGGCCGACGACATCTTCATCGCCGAGGACTCCCACCAGCGCATCTACGGCGCCCGCCTCGTGCTGTCGCGCTACGGCATCGGCACCCGCGGCCGGTCGCGCCGACTCACGCTCAACTACCGCACGACCGCCCAGATCCTCGGCTGGGCCACGAACGTGCTCGAGGGCGGCCGCTACCTCGACCTCGACGAGGCCGAGGACAGCGTCGAGGGCTACCGCTCGGCCCGCAGCGGGCCCCGGGTGCGGCTCATCAGGGCCGACACGCTGACCGACGAGCTCGACAGGGCCGCCGAGACGATGCGGGCCTGGCGGGACGCCGGGGACACCGCCCCCGAGACCCTGGCCGTGCTCGTCCGCGCCCGGAGGACCCGTGACCTCGTGGTCACCGGGCTGGCCGAGCGCGGCGTCCCGGTGACGCCGGTCGACCAGGGCGGGGTCAGGCCCGGCCGTCCGGTCGTCATGACGATGCACCGGGCCAAGGGCACCGAGTTCGCCAAGGTGCTGCTCTTCGACGTCTCCCGGGGCTTGATCCCCGCCGCTCTGCGCGTCTACGACTACGACGAGGCCGAGCACGACGACGCCATGCTGCGCGAGCGCTCCCTGCTCTACGTCGCCGCCTCCCGCGCCCGTGACGAGCTGGTCGTCGCCTGGAGCGGCGAGGCCAGCGAGCTGCTGGGGCGGTAGCCGGGCCCGGCGCTTCACTGAGGCTTGTTCACAGGAGTCGCTCGCAGGAGCGTTCCCCCTTGTCAGATCTTTGTCCTGTCGTGCTGTGAATGAGCCTCACTGTGCGGTGATCGCTCGTCAATTCGCAATCTCCGCACAGTCAGCGCCACCCCGGGAATCTCCCGGCGGACTCCGGGAAGCTTATTCAAGGCTCTTGGCGAATCCGACTCTGGCTGGGTGTTTCCCTTGATGGCGCGCTTGTTTTGGACAATCCTTGAGGTTTATTCGCGGCGTCGACAGAGACGATCGTGACAAGGAGTGGCACTTCTGTCGAGGGGCCCTGTGAATAAGCTTCCTCCTGTCATCGGTCTGGTTCGGTGAGGACGGAGACGAGTTCGATGACGGTGATGGCACGAGTGCCGGCGGGTCGGGTGACGGTGTCGGTCCCGGACCGGCCGGCGGCGGTCCATGAGACGTTCCATG
>ERZ773070.619-NODE-619-length-25369-cov-9.409299_pt1 | contig 25369 bp, 18 predicted proteins | sample MGYA00580618_ERZ773070 | MGnify/ENA primary metagenome ERZ773070 (study PRJEB29015, sample SAMEA2738023) | human oral metagenome | biome: human oral; feature: human-associated habitat; material: dental | place: China | collected 2019 ... | reverse complement strand
ACCGCTGAGCTCGGCATCGTCCCGCTCGGCACGGCGAACCTCGCGGCCCGGGGGCTGGGACTCCCGCTGCGCCGATGGCCGGCGCTGCGCCTGGCGGCGGGCACAGCGGGGCACCGGGCCGCCCCGATCGACCTGCTGGAGGTGAGCACGGACGCGCTGGAGGCCGCCGGATCGCCCTCGGAGCCCTGCCTCGTGGTGGCCGGGATCGGATTCGACGCCCGGCTCGTGGCCGCCACCCGCGCCGGCCTCAAGCGCCATGCGGGCTGGGGCGCCTACGCGATCGCGGCCGCCCGGACCCTGGGAGCGCCGCGCCTGCCGATGGCCATCGGCCTCGACGGCGGGGCGAGCGAGGAGGTGACCGCCCGCTGCCTGCTCATCGCCAACTCGGGCCGGCTGCCCGCCGGGATCCGCCTCCTGCCGGCCGCCCGCATGGACGACGGCGCGCTCGACGTCGCCGCCATCGATGTCAGGCACGGCCTGGCGGGTTGGGCCTCACTCGCCCGCCAGGTGCTGCCGCCCTCGCCGGCCCGCTACTCGGCGCCCGGGCGGGGGCTGGCGGATGCGCGCCTGAGCCGCGCGCGCGAGGCGGTGGTGAGCCTGGACGAACCCGCCCCGCTGGAGATCGACGGCGAGATCCTCGCCCCCGCCAGGCGGGTGCGCGTGCGCGTGGAGCCCGGCGCCGTCGTCGTCCGTGTGCCGCGGAAGGGATGAGCCAGGGGTGAGCCAGGGGTGAGTCAGAGCGTTCGGCCGGCGAGGACGTCGGCCACCCAGGCGCGCGCCACCGTGAAGTCCTTGTCGCTCGTGCCGGCGCTGACCACCACGGGGCGGCCGTCGAGCCGGGGGTAGGAGCCGAGGAAGCGGACCATGGGGCAGGTGCGGTGCAGTCCGATGAAGGCCGCCTGGACGCGCTCCTCACGGATGTGCCCCTCGACGTCGATGCTGAAGCGGTAGCGGCCCAGGGAATCGCCCACGGGGCGGGACTCGATGCGCGAGAGGTTGACGCCGCGGGCGCTGAACTGCTCGAGCATGTCGAGCAGGGCGCCGGCGCGGTCGTGCGGGAGCTGGACCATGAGGGTCGTCTTGTCCGCGCCGGTGGGCTCGGCGACCCGCCCCGGCCGGGAGATGACGACGAAGCGGGTGACGGCGTCGGGATTGTCCGCCACGCCGCCGGCGATGACGGTCAGGCCGTACTGCTGGGCGGCCAGCGGGTTGCACAGGACCGCCTGGAAGCCGGTCTCGCCGCCCTCGGCGAGCGCCTTGGCGGGGGCGGAGGTGGAGGTGCCCGCCACGTAGACGGCGTCGGGGAGGTTGGCGTGGGCCCAGCCGCGGCACTGCGCCCAGGCATGGGGGTGGGTGGAGATGGCCCGGACGTCCTCCAGGCGGGCGCCGGCGCGCCCGGCGAGCACGAAGGTGATGGGGATGGCCACCTCGGCGGTGATGACCAGAGGGGAGGAAACGATGAGGTTGTCGATGGTGGCGTTGACGCCGCCCTCCACGGAGTTCTCGATGGGGACGACGGCGGAGGCGGCCTCGCGCTCGCGCACCCGGTCCAGGGCGGTGGGCACGTCGGGGCAGGGCTCGACGTCGATGCCCGCGGGCGCGACGGCGCGCAGGGCCATCTCGCTGAAGGTGCCGGCGGGACCGAGGAAGGACCAGACAGGAGCGCTCATGGCCCCGAGGGTATCCGCGCCCGCCGCGGCGCGTCGCCCCCGTCCACAAGGCCCGCCGCGGCGCCCCGTCGCCGCCCGGGGGAAGGGGCGGGGCGCGCCTCCGCCCCCAGAATGCGGACCCGGCGCACGTCAGGGACGGAGCCGTGGGAGGATGAGACCTGCCTTACCCTCGATCCCGAAGGCGCATCATGAGTGACGAATCCACGGTTCCAGACGATCAGCCCGCCTCCGGCGGCAGCTCCGGTGACAGCGCTGAAGAGGCGCGGACCCAGGACTCCGCGGCCGTGCCTCAGCCCGCCGCGGAGGAGCAGCCGCTGCAGGAGCAGGCGGCGCCGGATCTGGGCGCGCAGGGCGCGGTCCAGCAGGGCGCGGGCGAGCAGAATCCGCCCCAGCCCTACCCGGCCCCGCCCCCTCCCGGCTACCCCGGCGCCGTCTACGCGCCCCAGCAGTTCCCGGCCCAGGGGCTTCCCACCCAGCCCGCCGTTCAGGGGCCGCCGAGCGTCGTGTCCCAGGCGCTGTCACCGCTGGGCCGCGCGCCCGCGCAGATCTCCTTCCTGCTGACCCTCGCGGCGGTGCTCGGCACGGCGCTCGTCTCCGCGATCCTCATCCTCGTGGCCATCACGGCCGCAGTCGACAACGCGCCGTCGGGCATCTCCCTGCTCCTGGTCGCCATGGGCTACAGCCTGGGCGGCCACCTGACGGGAGGGATCGACGGGGGCTCCGATGGATCGCTCTCCGTCGGCGCGTCCATGCTCCCCCTCGGCACGCTGGGCGCGATGGCGACGATCGTCTACCTCCTCGCTCGCCGCCGCGCGCCGCGCGACGAGTCTTGGGCGCCCGTCGGCGCGGTCGCCCTGCGCGCGGCCCTGGAGGCCCTCGTGGTGGCCATTGTCGGCTGCCTCCTCACCGGCATCGTCTCCCTGTCCGGCGAGGGAATCAGTCGCAACCTCAAGAACGGCAGCATTCACGCCTCGCCGGTGTGGATCCTCCTCATCGTCTGGCTCATCGTCTTCGGCGCGCTGACGGCCGCCCGCGCGGGCAGCGCCCTGCTGGCCCGGGCCCCCGGCGCCGTCCAGCAGGTGATCCGGGAGGTGGGGGCGCTCGCCTGGGCGGTCGGCGTCGTCCTCGGGCCGATCGTCGTCGTGGGGTTCATTGTGCGCACCGTCCTGAACGATGCCGCCCCCGCGATCCTTGCGCTCCCCGTCTATCTCGGCAATCTGCTCGTCTACGCGCTCAGCCTGGGCACGCTCGGGGCTGCCTCGACGTCCGCGAGCAGCCGCAGCAGCAAGGACCTCCTCGACGGCTTCCCCTTCATCACCGGGTCGAAGACGGGCATGGTCTGGGATCTGCTGGGCGGGTGGTCAGCCCTGCTGCTCCTGGCGGTCCTGCTGCTCCTGGCGGTGGCAGCGGCGCGTATCGGCGCGCGCCGCCAGCGCCTGGCCGCCCCCTCCTTCGAGCGCGTCTGGCAGCTGCCGGTCGTCGGCCTCGTTTTCGCCGTCGTGACGCTCCACCTGCTTGTGCCCCTGAGGTTCCATGCAAGCCTGTCAGTCAGCCGCGCGGGCTCCAGCAGCGAGGGCGCCTCCCTCGGCCCGTCCTGGTGGTCGTCCCTCACGCTCGTGCTCATCCTGCTGGTGATCTCCGTGCTCGCCGAGTACATCCCGGGCCTGCTCTACTCCAATGCGGGCTCGCTGCTGCGGCGCGTCGGCGGGGGCGCCGCCGTCGACCGCTGGGTCGCGGGCCTGCCCACCACCGGAGCGTTCCAGGCGGCGCCCGGCCAGTTCGCGGAGGTGCCCGGCCAGTTCGCGGCCGCGCCCGCGGTCTCGGCCGATGCGTCGGCCGATGCTGCCGCCGCATCCACTCCCCCGCCGCCTGGGATGTCCACGGTCACTCCCGGCACGGGGACGTTCCCGCTGGGCGCGCCCAGCACCGCGGCCTACCCGCTCGGCGCCGGCGGCACGGGATCGTTCCCCGCGGGCGCGACTGCCGCCCCGGGCGGTGCAGTACCCGGCGCGGCGCCCGCTTTGGCGGCCCCGGCTCCCATGAGCCCCCAGGCGCGCCGTCGTTTCAAGCTCGTGACGGGCGCCGTCGTCGCCTGCCTCGCGCTCCTCATGGGGGTCTTCGTCGCCGTCGAGCTGCTCAACAACCAGCGCACACCGGAGAAGGCAGTCGAGAAGTACCTCGATCTCGTGGCCGAGGGGAAGGCCTCCGAGGCGACGGCCATGGTGGACCCGGGGGTGTCGAACGATCAGCGCGCCCTCCTGACCGACTCGGCCATGTCAGCGGCGACGTCGCGGATCACGGTGGTCGACGTCGAGGAGAAGGACAAGAGCGGCGACGAGAGGCAGGTCAAGGCCACGCTGTCCCTCGACGGCGAGCAGTTCACCGAGACCTTCCTCGTGTCCGCCGAGGACAAGTCCTTCGGCCTGCTCAACAACTGGAAGGTCGAGACCTCGCTTGCCATGCCCGTCCAGTTGTCCTCCGAGTCCCTGGGCGCCCTCAGCGTGGGCGGCACGGAGGTCACCCTGGAGAACCCGAGCAAGGGCTCGAAGGCGATGGCGTCCTCGGACAGCACCGGCGGTACTGCCACCCAGTACATGTACCCCGGCATCTACCCCATCGCCACCGCATCGGCGAACTCCACCTACGTCACCACCGACAAGTCCTCAGCCACGATCTCACCCAAGGACGGCGGCGCCTCGGGTGCCATGATCTCCGTGGAGGGCGAGGCGACCGAGGACCTCAAGCAGTTCGTCCTGACCAAGGTTAACGAGAAGGCAACGAGCTGTGTGACACCGCCGACCAATACCGACAGTTTCTGCCCCTACGAGCTGCAGGCCACGGACCTGGCGTCGCTCTCGGTGACGACTCCGGCGAGCACGGTGACGATGGACGACGCCTCGACGTTCAAGAGCGGGACGATCGTCTTCAGCTACCGGAAGGACCCCTCGACATGGGACAAGAACCCGAAGGACCAGACGGTCAAGTACACCTTCTCCGGGAAGGTCGAGCTGCCGGCCAGTGGTGATCCGGACGTGTCCGTCACCCTGGCGGTCCACGCCTACGACTTCTGACCCCTCCCCCTCGCCGAGACCGGGCGAACAGCACCGCGAAACCGGGCGGATATCCACAGTCTCATCGAAGGACGCGCGTCGTCCGTCGAGCCTGTGGACAGTGAACCGGTCTCGCCGTGCTGATCGCCCGGTTTCGATCATGAGTTCTACCGGTCTCGCGTGGGAGGACCGTAGGCTTCTCGGGTGAGCAGCCGACGTCGGAACCCTCAGCAGCGCTTCGCGCGCGCGGTCGTCTACGGCATCATTCTGCTCACCGTCCTCGGGATGATCCTCACGATGGTCGGCATGGCGTCCTCGGCGTTCGCCCAGCCGACGGCGCCCCGGCCCCAGGAGACCGCCGAGCCCACGCCTGTCGTCGTGCTGGGCACCCGCGACCTCACCTGGGGAGGCCTGCGCGAGATCGCGGGCTCCTCCTCCCCCGCCGCAGGCGACGCCCGCGCCCTCCTCGACGCCGCGAGCAGTGGCGAGCCCGTCAACGTCGTCGTGCGCTCGGCTAACCCGGCCACCTGCCCGGCCGACGGATGGCTGACCCTCGGCGCCGGCTCCCGCGCCCGCGCCCTGCCCCCCACCGCCTCCTCCGCGCCGGGCTCCCCCGCCTGCTTGGAGACTCCCGACGCCGCATCCGCCCTGGCCGCCACCCGCGACTCCGGCTACGAGGCCCACCCGGGCTCGCTCGCGACGGCGCTGGCCGAGGCAGGAGCGCCAGTGGCGGCCGTCGGGGAACCCGCTGCTCTCGCGCTGGCCACGGAGGACGCGGCCAGCATGAGGGGCGCAGAGGGCGGGGGGAGCCCGGCCAGCGGGAGCCTCCAGGAGATCCTGACCTCCGGCCCGAGCGGCCTGGCCCTCGTCGACACGGCCACGGGCGCCACCACCGCCGAGCAGCGGGTGACCGCTCTGGCCCGCGCCCGCGAGGCGGTCCTCGCCACGGCGCCGCGGGCGAGGATCATCATCGTCTCCGTGGCCGACGCCGAGAGTCCCGGCCCGCAGATCGGCATCCTTCCCGCGGGCACCACCTCCCCACGCGGCGAGGACGACGGGCTGCTCGTCGGCGCCTCCACCCACCAGGCGGGACTCATCCAACTGACCGACCTCGCCCCCACGATCCTCGCCGCGCTCACCGGGAGCCCGCGGGGGGCCAGCGGCACCGCGCGGATGACGGGCAGCGCGCTCGCCCTCCCCGTCTCCCTTCCCCCAGCCGCGGACGCGGACGCCGCCGATAGAGCCGCCACCGGCACCGGGACTGGCGCTATCGACAGGCTCGCCGACGACGCCCTGCGCGCCCGCGCCTCCCATATGGCCACGATCCCAAGCGCGCTGCTCATCATCATCGCCTCTGGCGCTCTCGCGCTCACGGCCGCCCTGGCCCTGCGGCGCCCGCGCCCACCGCGCACAATGGCGTCCCTGAGGGCGGCCGGGCTGACGACGTCGTGCCTGCCCCTCGCCGCGCTCCTGTCCGGTGCCCTCCCCTGGTGGCGCGCCGGCGCGGGAGAGCCCTCGTGGGCCACCGTCGCTGTCGCGCTCGCCACGATGCTGCTCATCGGCGCCGTGCTCGCCGGGGTCATCGCCCTCGCCGCCCGGGCCGCCCACCACCCCGTGGCGCTGGTCGCCGGGGCGACGGCGCTGGCCTGGCTGCTCGACGCCGCGCTCGGGGCGCCGCTGGCCTTCAACGGGGCCCTCGGCATGGATGCCGTGGTCGCGGGCCGCTTCTACGGCATGTCCAACACGGGCTTCGCGATCGCCGCCGCCGCGCTCATCGTCGTGATCGCCGCGCTCCGCCCCCTCGCCCCCCATGGCCGCGCTTGGACGGTCGGCCTCGTGGCGCTCGTGGGCGGGGGCGCGCTCGTGCTCGACGGCGCGCCCTGGCTCGGCGCGGATCTGGGGGGCGCCCTCACGCTCGCGCCCGTGCTCGTGGTCCTCGCGGTGGCGCTGGCGGCCCCACGGCTGGGACGGCGGGGCTGGCTGCGCGCCGGCCTGGGAGCGGGCGCGGGAATGCTGGTGGTCGGGGCGATCCTGGCGGCCCTCGACCTCACGCGCCCGGCTGATCGGCGCACCCACCTGGGGCGCTTCGCCGCGGGCCTCACCGACGGCTCGGCCTGGAGCACGCTGGGGCGCAAGGCTGGGGCCCTCATCGTCCCCTTCGTCAGCAGCGGGCTCGCCCTGGCGGCGCTGGCGGCGGGGCTGATCGCCATCGCCAGCGCGGCCTGGTGGGGGGCTCGGGAGCGCCGGGCGTGGCGCGAGGGCCGCTCCGCCTACCAGTGGCTGGTCGCGGCGGCTCCCACGCCCCTGTGGATCAGGCCCGCGCTAGTGGGACTGGGGGCGCTCGTCGTCGTCGAGACCCTGCTCAACGACTCAGGGCTCTCCATGGCGGTCATCTCAGCCGCCGCTGCCGCGCCCCTCATCCTGCGGGCGCGGGCGGGCGGGCGCTCAGAGACAGGCACGAAGAAAGGGCCCGACCTGCCGGTCTGATCCGCCGCGCGCAGGAGGCACGCACGGCGGCGGATCAGGCGGTCCGCTCCTGGGGAGCGGGGCTCGCCTCGTCGGCCACCTGGCCGTCCGCGTCCTGCTCTTGGCCACCGGCATCCGCGGGGGCTCCGTCGGCGGCTGGCATGACGGCCCGGTACGCCCTGAAGGGCGCCTGCTCGCGGATCGCGTCATCGTCGCGCAGATGGGCGGGGACGCGCTGGCCGCGGAGCTTGCGCCGGGCGATCGCGTGCATGACGGCGCGGTACTGGGCGGCGCGGTGCAGCCTGCCAGCCATGTCGTTGCCGGAGGCGCGGTGCTGGATATCGCAGGGAACCTCGATAACGGTCAGGCCCGCGACAAGCACGTCGATGGTCATGCCGACCTCCACGCCCCAGCCCTCGGCGAAGGGCTGGGCGGCGTCGTAGGCCTCCCGCGTGAGGCAGCGCTGGCCGGACAGCGGGGCGACCGGCGCCCAGCCGGTGGTGGCGGCGATGGCCCGGCGGGCGGCGCGCACGACGCGGCCCCTGCCACCGGCACCGGCCTGCTTGGGCAGGACGGCGATGGACATGTCGGCCGCGCCGTCGATCACCGGTGGGACGAGGTCGGCGCAGGCGGCGGCGGAGTCGCCGAGATCGCCGTCGATGAAGAGCAGGAGGCGGGAGGGGCCGTCCTCGTAGTCGCGCATGGCGACGACGCCCGCCCCGGTCTCCATGGCGGAGGCCTTGCCCCGGCTCACCGAGTGGCGGACGGTGACGGCTCCGGCGCAGCGCGCCGCGCTCTGGGTGGCGTCAGTGGATCCATCGTCAACGACGACGACGAGGTCGACTCGCGGGATGGCACGGCAGGCGCGGACCGTCGCCGCGATGCGGTCGGCCTCGTCCTTGGCGGGGATGACCACGGCGATGCGCTGATCGGGTCGCGGATCGGAGGACGGGCTCACGGGGCAAGAGTAGCCATGATCCGGGGTCGCGTGTGGGAGGGCCCGTCTTCCCGAGCCATCTCAACCCGCGGGCGGGCGGCGCCCCTGTTGCTGAAAGCTTGCGGAATCGACGCGTTTGCCCTGGTGGCTTTCGCGACCGGTGGAAACCGTCGCCGGAGCGTGGAAGCCTGGGATCTGGGACCCGTCAATGGCGACGGGCTCCCATCCGACCCCTTCCCCGGGCGGCCCCTGTCCGCCTCGCCCGGCCCGACTGGCTCAACGAGCACAACGCATGCCTGGCCACGAAGGCCGCAGGACCTCAGCTCGCCCTAGGGGCAAGGGAGACGCACGGCGGGGCACCGAGCATTTGTTGATGCTCGGTGCCCCGCCGCTCATGCGTGCACTATCAGGCGCGGGCTCAAGCGGCGGAGCGCCTACCCGCCATGAACCACCAGGCCGCGCCCCCAACACCGACCAGGGCGGCCGGGGTGAGGATCCAGGGGAGCATCTCCATGCCGTCGCTGCCCTTCTCGCTCGGCGCCGCCGCCTGGGTGGCGGGGGCCGCCTGCTGGGAGCTGGAGTCGGACGACGGCGCGCCGCTGGGGTTGGTGGTCGACGTCGAGCGCGGGGTCCGGGTCGGGCTCGGACCGGTGCTGCCCTGCGGAACGGGGTTCGGGGCCGCGCTCGATGCGAGAGGGCTGGGCGTGCTGCCCGCGGAGGGGTTGGTGGCGTCGCGCTGCAGGCCCTGGCCCGCCGGGGCGTTGGCCGAGCCGTCACGCCCGGCAGGGACCGGGTTGGGCGAGGCCGGGGCGACGACGCTGCCGGGGTTCGTGGTGCCGGACAGGGCGGGGTTGCCCTGGGCGGCGGCGCCGGAGTCGGCCGGGGCCTGGGGAGCGGGAGCCTGAGGCGCAGCTGGGGCGGCGGGAGCCGGGGGCTCGACCGGTGCCGCGGGGGCAGCGATCTCGGGAGCGGCCGGTGCCTCCGGGGCGGGCACGGGAGCCTCGGGAGCAGGCGCCGGGGCAGGAACCTCGGGCGCGACGCCACCGCCACCGTTACCGCCGCCAGGGTTCCCCGGCCGGGGAGCGGGGTTCTGAGGCCCACCAGGCTGGGGCGCCGGGCCCGGGTTGGGCTGCTCGGGGCCCGGAGCGGGCTTGTCAGGCTCGGGGTCCGGCTGGGGCTGGGGGTCGGGCGTGCCCGGATCCTCGGGTGCCTCTGGGGCTGGCTTCTTGCTGGTCGCCGTGAGCGTGTGGCGAGTGCCATCGGGGCTGACATAGGTCACGGAGGCCTCGCCCGCGAAGTCGGGGCCAGGGGTGAAGACGGGCTTCCCGCTCTTCTCGTCAAAGGTCCACGTGCCGACGCCCTTATCGGGCTGGGACTCGAAGCTGCCGCCCGTCGGGACGTCGAACTCCGCCCGGCCATCGACGATCTCCCGGGTGTCGGAGTTCGGGTCGGCCTTGGGGACCTCGGGCTCCTCGGGAGCGTCGCCGCCCTGACCACCGCCGTTGCCCGGGTCCGCGGGAAGGCCCGGCTTGAGATCGCCACCGCCCTGACCGCCGCCGTTGCCCGGGTCCGCGGGAAAGTCCGGCCTGAGGTCACCAGCAGGCTGGGCGGCGCCGTTCTGGGCGGCGGGTTCGGCGGGCGCGCCAACGGCAGGGTCAGGCTGCTCATCGGCGGTGGCCGAGGGGCTGATGACCGCGATGGAGGCGGCAATGGCAAGAGCAAGGGCGCCATTCCCGGCGACGGGATGCTTCACAGGATCTCCCAGGGGGTGGAGTGTCACGGGCTGATAACGAGGCTAGCAGGATCAGCGCATATTGCGGTAGCGCGGATCAGTGCGCGAGGGCGTACACCTTCCATGTCTCGGCGTCGGTGTCGACGACGAACGAGTAGTCCCCGGCGCCTCCCCACGGGATCGCCGGCGAGGCCGCGTCGATCGCCTGGGTCGTCGTCGGATCAGACATCTGGGCGTAGAGCCACTGCTCGGATTCGCTCTGGCCGTAGTAGTAGACGCCGTCGCAGGTCGCCGGGGCGAGGGCCGCCTGTGTGATGGCGGGCTGGTCGCCGGTGGTCATGACGACCTGTCCCACCGCGTAGGCCCCCCGCTCCGGGAAAGCGACGACGCTCGCGGGCAGGGCGGCGAGGTCGAGCCCGGGCATCGAGGCGAGGCTGGAGCCGTCGTCGACGCTGAACAGGCCCAGGGTGCCGCCGGTCGTGTCGTTCCAGCCCACCGCGACGAGCGAGGCCGTCACCGTGCAGATATAGGCCGGGGCGGCGCCCGCCCCGCCGTCGCCGACGAGCGTCCCCTCTCCCAGAGCGCCCGAGCGGGCGATCCGCGAGTAGTGCGCGTTGCCGTCCACGACGAGGACGTGGCTGTCCGTCGCGGCGGTGGCGGTGTGCCCGCTGGGCACGGTCACCGTGTAGACGCCCTGGCTGTCGACGCCGGCGGCCGAGGAGTTCGGAAGGGTGAAGAGCGGGCTGCCCCCCACCCAGCTCACCGTGGCGCCCTGCGGCGGGGTGATGCTCGTCGGCTCGCCGAGGGTGCTGCCGGTCAGCGGGTACCACGACATCGCGGTCGGGGTGACCGCCCAGATGGCCGCGGTCCCTCCCATGGCGCCCAGCACGAGCGCCTGGGCATCCGCCGGGGCGCTCTGGCTGCTCGCCCGCGCGCCAGTGGTGTTGAGGACGTCGATGGTCGATCCCGGCGTGAGGATGGCGACGCCGTCGGGCAGCGCAAGGGGGCTCGTCTGTGGCTTGATCTCTGCCTCCCAGACCGCCTGGCTGGAGAGCGGAGCGGGCGCGGAGTGCGAGGGAAGGGCGATCGTCCCGGTCGGTCGCTGCGTGCCCGACTCGGCGCTGGCCGAGGAGGTCGACGGCCCCATCATCGTCTTGGCGAGGACGGCGACGGCGCCCGCCGTGCCGACGACCCCGACGGTCAGGAGGACGGCGCGGCGGGAGACCCGGTGACCGCCGGCACTTCCCGACGCCCCGCTGGCGGCGCTGTCATCCCCGCTCGATGGCACATCCCTGGAGGTGTAGCGGTACGACGGCGTGGGCTGTCCCATACCATCCATCGGCTGGTTCCAGTCCTGCGACGCGGCGGGGGCGGACGTGGGCGCGAAGGGCTCCGCCTCGGGAGCGGCCTGCTGGGGCTGCGCGGGCGACTCGGCGGCGGGCTCGGGGGACCAGCGCTGAGGGGCGGAGATCGGCCGCGTGTCCGGGACGGATGGGGCCGGCATCGGGTCGTCAGGGGGAGCCGGGGAGCTCGCCGCCGCGAGCGCCTCGGGCTCCGGCCCTGCCGGCTCGGGGGTGAGGCCGATCGGCTCGGGCTCCGCCTGCTGGACGGTGGGCTCCACGGGAGCGGGCGCCGCCGGCGAGGGGACCGCTGGCGCGGACCACGACGTCGGCGCGGCGGGCGATGCCGCTGGGACCGCTGGCGATGCGGGGAAGGCAGGGGGGACCGCTGGTGATGGGGAGAAGGCCGGGGGGACCGCTGGAGGCTGGGCCGCTGTCGGCTGGGGCGCCGAGGGCTGGGCGGACGGCACGACCCCGTAGGAGCCGTAGGCGGACGGCACTGACGGCACTGACGGTGCCGAGGGCGCCGTCGGGTAGGCGCGGGTGTCCGGGACCTGAGGAGGCTGCGGGGACTGCGAGGCTGGTGGGGCCTGCTGCTCCGGGGGGAGCCAGTAGACCGGCTCGGGCTGCGCAGGCGCGGCAGGGTCGACGGGCCCCGCGGGCCCCGCGGGCCCCATGGGCTCGGCGTAGCCCTGATAGCCGGGGGCGTAGCCCTGGTAACCAGTGCCGGACTGGTAGCCGCCGCCGGTCTGACCGCCCGCGTGGCCCGGCCCGGATGCGGCGCCGGGGGCACCCGAGTAAGGACCAGCGCTGGTGAGGTCGCCGGGGACCGGGAGCGTTCGCGCCGACTGCGCGGCTGCGGCGTCGGCGGAGGCGGAGCGCCACTCGGCACCGGACGGGGCGCTGGGGGACGGAGTGGGATCGGTCGCGCCAGGAGCGGCGGCGTCACCGGAAGCCGGCGCGGCGGACGGCACAGCGGACGGCCCCATGGCGCTGGGGATCGACGGCGGCCCACTGACGGCGAGGGCCTCGTCGGGGTCGATGTCCACCGCGGCCGGGGCTCCCGCGCTGGTCCACGTCCTGTGGGCGTCCGCACCGAGCGCCTCCCACTGGTCGTCGGAGGCGAAGGCCATCGCATCGAGGGCGTCGATGGGGCTGAAGTTGGTGTCGTTGGGGCCGCGCAGGATCGCCCCGGTGATGTCGCCCTTGAGGACGTACCAGCGGGAGTCCTGGCCGACCCGCACATGCATGGGGGCGAGAACCTCATCGCCGTACTGGGTGCCCACCAGCCACACGGCCGCGCTGATGCAGGTGACCGCGGGGGCCTGCCCGTCGACCGGCGTCACTTCCTGGCCGTTGATGGTGATGACTCCGGCGGAGTCGACCTCAGCCTGGATGACCGGGTGGGTGAAGGCCATGCCCAGGAGGTCGGGGGTCATCTTCTGCATGGCGGTGTCCTTCTTCGGGGATGCGTCGGGGAGGAGACAGGGGCGGCGCCCAGGGGCGCGGCGAGTCGTCTCCAAGAGAGACGGCGACGGCAGGGGACGCCACTGTCCTCGATCCTCGAACGAGGCAGCACCACCTGCGAGGCGGCGCTGAAGATAACGGTACCATCACGATGTTTCGCCCGATATGTGCTGGATTTCGCATCCCAGGCGCCCTCGCGGCGCCGTCGGGGACTCCGCCTCAGGCGGCGCCCGCCCGAAAAGCAGGGACTACTAGAAGAGACCGCCGCTCATGACGTGCTCCCACTCCGCGGCCCGATCCGCGCGGCGCCCGGCGCCGATGAGGATCTGCTGGGCGGCGGGCACGTCCTCCACGATCATCGCCGCCATCGCCTGGGCGGTGCCGGAGCGACGGCCCCAGCTCTTGCGGGCGGCGTCGAGCGCCATGCCCGCATCCCCCCACTCCCCCAGGCCCGAGCGCAGGGCGGTGACGAGCGTGTACACCGCGGCGCGGCGCCGCCACCCCTCCCCACTCGGGGCGGGGTGCTGGGCGCGCAGGCGGACGACGAGCTCGTCGTCGGTCTCGAGGTGGACGAGCCAGCCGGAGTGGAGGAGGAGGTCGCCGGCGCCGTCGAGGCCGGCTTTCCACGCGCGGCGGGCGGCGACGGCGGGGGCCGGGGTGTCCGTGAAAGTCGGGACGGTGGCCGCCCACTCCCCCAGCCACACGGCGTCGACGATGGCGGCCAGGTCCGCGCCGTCCAGCGCGGCGTGATCGACGAGCTCGGCGGCCTGGTCGCACTGCTCCTGCGCCGAGCGGGCCCGCTCCTCGTCGAGCTCGTCGGCGACGAGCTGGGCGACGGCGGGCGACATCGGCTGCGGAGTGAAGGAGGAGAAGGAGGGGTCAGTGGTCACGGGGTCGCTCCTTCAGGGCCGAGGCGCTCAGGGCGGCCAGGCGCCGCCGGCACCAGCGTAGAGGAGGGGCCCGATGGGGCGCGGGGGCGGTCCCGAACCGGTCTCGATCCTGTTTTCGACCGGTCTCGGCGGGAGGGGGCAACAGGAGGGGTGGCCGCCGTCGAGAGACCGGAGAACCTCCGACGGCGGCCACCGCGAGCTCCGCACCACTGGAGCCGACCTGTTAATGATAACGGTTCTCGGCTATGATGTCACGCGTCAAATCCGATCCCCTGCGAGGAGTCCTCATGACCAACCCCGACCAGCTCGCGCGCATCCGCTCCGCCCCCGGCTTCATCGCCGCCCTCGACCAGTCCGGCGGCTCCACACCCAAGGCCCTTGCCGCCTACGGCGTCGGCGCCGACCGCTACAGCAACGACGCCGAGATGTTCGACCTCGTCCACGCCATGCGGACCCGCGTCATCACATCCCCCTCCTTCACCTCCGAGCGGATCATCGGCGCGATCCTCTTCGAGCGCACGATGGACGGCGCCATCGAGGGCCGCCCCACCGCCGAGTACCTGTGGGACGTCAAGGGCATCGTCCCCTTCCTCAAGATCGACAAGGGCCTGGCCGAGCGCGCCGACGACGCCCAGGTCATGAAGCCCATGCCCGAGCTCGACTCGCTGCTGGACCGCGCCGTCGCCGCCGGCATCTTCGGCACCAAGGAGCGCTCCGTCATCCACGGCGCCAACCCCGCCGGAGTCAAGGCGGTGGTCGACCAGCAGTTCGAGGTGGCGAGGAAGGTCCTGGCCAAGGGCCTCGTGCCGATCATCGAGCCCGAGGTCTCCATCTCCGCCCCGGACAAGGCCGAGGCCGAGGCGCTGCTGCGCGACGCCCTGGTCGCGGGCCTGGACGCCCTGCCCGAGGACGCCGTCGTCATGCTCAAGCTGACGATCCCCTCCGAGGACGGCTTCTACAGCCCGCTCATGGAGCACCCCCGGGTGGCGCGCGTCGTGGCGCTGTCCGGCGGCTACCCGCGCGAGGAGGCCAACGAGCGCCTGTCGCGCAACCCCGGTCTCATCGCCTCCTTCTCCCGCGCGCTGCTGGAGGGGCTGAGCGACGGGCAGTCCCAGGAGGAGTTCGACGCGACCCTCGCCGCCACGATCGACGGCGTCTACCGCGCCTCCATCGCCTGAGCGGAGCGGCTGGCGCGGGCAGGCACGGGCAGGCACGGGTGAGCGCCCGAACCGCCTGCCGCGCCGCGCGCTGATGGCTGCGTTCTCCCCGACGGGTGCCGTTCACACCGATGGCTGCCGCCAGCACCTTCGGGTGCGGGGAGACCGCACCCGAAGGTGCTGGCGGCACCCGTCAGTGCCAGAGGCACCCGCGAGTGCGGGCGGCGCCCCTCGGCGAAGGCGGCACAATGGCCCTATGCCCAGCGCCTGGACCCTCGCGCTCCTGGCCGCCCTGTGCCTCATCCTCGCGGCGGCCTGCGGCATCGCGGCCCGACTGCGCCACCTCCTGCGCCTATCCCGCCTCGACAATGCGCGCCTGCGCACCGCCGCCCAGGACCGGGCCACCCCTCGCGATGTCCTGGCGCACGAGATCCGCACGCCGCTCGCCCTCATCGGCGCCTCGGCCGAGCTCCTCGCCGAGGAGACCCCCGGGGAGCTCAACGAGGTGCAGCGACGATTCGTCCACACGATCCAGGACAACGCCCGCCAGGCCCAGCAGATGGCTGAGGACTTCCTCACCGAGGCCCGCCTCGGCCACGAGCTGTTCGCCCTGCGCCTGGCGGACGTGGAGCTGCGCGACCTCGTGCGCGAGCTCATCCAGGAGATGCGCCGCACGGCGAGCAACCCAATCCGCCTGGAGGAGCGCGGCCGCCCGATCCGCGCGCACGCCGACCACCGCCTCCTGCGCCAGGCCATCGCCAACACAGTCACCAACGCCCTGCGCCACTCCCCCGAGGACAGCGCCGTGACGGTGCGCGTGAGCGCTGAGACCGAGGACGCGCTCATCACCGTCATGGACGACGGGCCGGGCATGACCCCGGACGAGCGCAGCCACGCCTTCGAGCCCTACGCCACGACCAACCCGCTCGCGGCGCCCGCCAGCCGAGGAGCGGGCCTGGGGATGCTCGTTACGCAGCGCATCATGGAGGCGCATGAGGGCAGCGTGCTCATCGATACGATCATGGCCAGGGGCACCACCGTCTACCTCTCCCTCCCCCTGCGCCACGACGCCCTGCCCAAGGAGGGCCAGTCAGCATGACCGCAGTCCCAGCCCCGCCGTCACTCACCGCGCTCGTCGTCGACGACGAGCCGCAGATGGTCTACATCATCACCTTCGCCCTCGAGACCCAGGGCTTCACCTGCGTGACCGCCTCCAGCGCCGAGGAGGCCTGGGCGATCCTGTCCGATCAGGCGATCGACCTCGTCATCCTCGACGTCATGCTCCCAGGTGCCAGCGGCGTCGAGCTGTGCCGCCGCATCCGGGCCTCCGGGATCGGAGCGCCCATCATCCTGCTCACCGCCCTGGGCGACGAGCCCGACCGGATCGCCGGGCTCGAGGCCGGGGCCGACGACTACGTGGCGAAGCCCTTCTCCCCCCGTGAGCTCGCCCTGCGGGCCCGTGCGGTCACCCGGCGCGCCGGGGCGGGGCCGGAGGCGATCGAGAACGGGCCCCTGCGAGTCTCCACGCTCACCGGCCGGGTCTCCTGGGCCGGGCGCTCCATCCCCCTTCCGGACACCGAGGCCAAGCTGCTCGCGGCCCTCGCCCGCCGCCATGACACGGTCATCACCTGGCAGGACCTCCTCGGTGAGGTCTGGGGCGCGAGCGACGACGCCGGAGGCAAGGAGATGGTGCGCACCACCGTCTACCGCCTGCGCCGCCACCTCCAGGCCCGGGGCATCAGCCCGGATATCGTCGTCTCCGCGCGCGGCCGCGGCTACCTCATGCCCCGGCTCGACGGCGCGTGAGCCGTGACAGCTGTATGACAGTGCTGTCACTATCCGTGATCGTCGAGGCATGGAACGTGACAGCGCTCACGGCTCATGATGAATGTGATCGGCGCAACGAGGCGCCGCTGAGAACTGAAAGGCAATCCCATGCTCTCCCTCCGCCGCCGCGCGACCGCGGCTGTTCTCCTCACCGCGAGCCTCAGCCTCGCCGGATGCGCGGGCACCACCGATTCCTCCTCCGGCGGCGACGGCGATGGCCCCATCACCATCGCTTGCGGCGCCATGGAGGACCTCTGCCAGGCCTGGACCAAGGCCTTCACCGCCGACACCGGCATCCAGGCCACCTACGTGCGCCTCTCCTCCGGTGAGACCGTTGCCCGCCTGGCCTCGGCCAAGGACAGCCCCGAGTTCGACGTCTGGCACGGCGGGCCCGTCGACGGCTATGGGGAGGCCGTCAACCAGGGGCTCATCGAGGCCTACAAGTCCCCCGAGGCGGAGAAGATCCCCGCCCAGTACAAGGACGCCGACGGCAACTGGACCGGCGTGTACATCGGCGCGCTCGGCTTCTGCTCCAACAAGACCCAGCTCGACAAGCTCGGCGTCGAGGTCCCCGACTCCTGGGACGACCTCCTCGACCCCGCCCTCAAGGGCCAGGTCTCCACGGCCCACCCCTCGACCTCCGGCACCGCCTTCACCACCCTGTGGACCCAGGTCACCCGCCTGGGAGGTGAGGACGCCGGCCTGGAGTACATGAAGAAGATGCACAACAACGTGCTCCAGTACTCCAAGTCCGGCACCGCCCCCGGTCAGATCGCGGGGCGCGGGGAGGTCGCCGTCGGCCTGGTCTTCTCCCACGACTGCGTGAAGTACCAGGAGGAGGGCATGACCGACCTCCAGGTCTCCTTCCCCAAGGAGGGCACGGGATACGAGGTCGGCGGCGTCGCCCTCGTGGCCAACTCGAAGCACAAGACCTCCGCGCAGAAGTACATCGACTGGGCCATCTCCGCCAAGGCGCAGAACGTCGGGCAGACCGTGGGCTCCTACCAGGCGCTGACCAACCCCGAGGCCACCCCGAGCGACAAGAGCGTGGATCTGTCCACCCTCACCCTCGTCGACTACGACTTCACAGCGGCCGCCAAGGCGAAGTCGGAACTCACCGCCCGCTTCGACGAGGAGATCGCCGCCGCCCCCAAGGAGTGACGGCGCGGTCGGCGTCTGAGTTAAGGACATCACTATGACTGCCATCCCCCTCACCACCCCCGGGGGCGCCGCCCCCGCCACCCCAGCCGGCCCGGCCTCTCGCAGCCAGGCGCCGGCGGGGCGGCGGGCCCGCACCCGCGTCAAGCAGGACCCGGTGACGATCGCGATCCTCGTCGTCGTCCTGGCCGCCCTCATCGCCCTGGTCCTCCTGCCGCTGGCCCGCGTGCTCGGCGAGGCCGTGTCCGGCAAGGGCATGGCCGTGCTGCGCAACATCATCAGCTCGTCGGCCAACCGCAAGACCGTGCTCAACACGCTCGTCCTGGGCGTCGTCGTGGGCGCCGTCGGGACCCTCGTCGGCTTCCTGCTGGCCTATGCGCAGGTGCGCCTGCGCTTCCGCGGCAAGCGGCTCTTCCACCTCATCTGCCTGCTCCCCGTGGTTTCCCCGCCCTTCGCGGTGGCGACGGCGGCCATCACCCTGTTCGGTCGCAACGGCATCATCTCCACCCAGATGCTCGGCCAGCACTGGAACATCTACGGGCTCAACGGATTGACCCTCGTGCTCGTGCTGTCCTTCTTCCCGGTGGCGTACATGAACCTGGTGGGCATGCTCCGCAGCCTCGACCCGGCCATGGAGGAGGCGGCAGCCTCGCTGGGCGCCTCGCGCTGGACGGTCTTCCGCACAGTCACCCTGCCGATGCTCGTGCCGGGCCTGGGCGCCTCCTTCCTCCTGTTGTTCACCGAGGCGATCGCGGACCTGGCCAACCCCCTGGTCATCGGCGGGGACTTCACGGTGCTTGCCTCGCGGGCGTACATCGCCATCACCGGCGAGTACAACACGGCCGCCGGCGCCGCCTACTCCCTCGCGCTGCTCGTGCCCTCGCTGCTCGTCTTCCTCATCCAGCGGTACTGGTCCGGGCGCTCCTCCACGGTCACGGTGACCGGCAAGCCGGCCGGCTCCTTCAAGCTCCTGGGCGGGCCGGCCCGCATCCCGCTGCTGGCAGTGAGCGGGGCGATCCTCGCCCTCGTGCTGGCCATCTACGCCGCGGTCGTCGTCGGCGGCTTCGTGGAGATCCTGGGGGTCAACAACGCCTTCACCACGCGGCACTTCGACTACGTGCTCTCGGGCATCGGCAATGACGCCATCGTCGACACCACGATCCTGGCGCTCCTGGCCACCCCGGTGGCGGGCCTGCTGGGGATGCTGGTGGCCTGGCTCGTCGTCGTGCGCATGAGGCGCGGCGCGGGAATCGTCGACTTCCTCGGGATGCTGGGGCTCGCCGTGCCGGGCACGGTCATCGGCATCGGCTACCTCGTCACCTTCAACAAGCCGGTGGCGATGTTCGGCTCCAATATCATCCCGCCACTGGCCGGCGGCGGGGCCGTCATGGGCGGCGCCCTGGCGATCGTCATGGTGTACACGGCGCGCTCCATGCCCGCGGGCCAGCGCTCCGGCATCGCCTCCCTGCACCAGATCGACAAGGCGATCGACGAGGCCTCGACGTCGCTGGGCGCCTCGGGCGCGCAGACCTTCCGGCGCGTCACCCTGCCGCTCATCCGGCCGGCGTTCCTCACCGGCCTCGTCTACGCCTTCGCGCGCTCGATGACGACGCTCTCCCCGATCATCTTCATCACGACGCCGCACACGAAGATCATGACCTCCCAGATCCTCGCCGAGGTCGACGCCGGGCGCTTCGGCAACGCCTTCGCCTTCTGCACGATCCTCATCGTCATCGTCATGACCGTCATCGGCGGCCTCAACCTCCTCATGCGGGGCCGCGCCGGCCACGCCCGCAGCGAGGCCGGCTAGCGCCAGCCACCGGCGCCGTCGGCGCTGGCGTCCCACCGCCGCGCCGCCGGACCAGCGCCGGCACGCCACCGGCACCCGCATCCCCTACGAGCACACTGAGCCAAGGAGGCTCCCCATGTCCACACCCACCACGCCCGGGCCCGACGGCGGACCCGCCACCACCGGCCGCCTCGAGCTGCGCGACGTCGTCAAGGTCTTCTCCAATCGGGGCAAGGATGTCTACGCCGTCCACGGCGTCAGCCTCGACATCGCCCCCGGCGAGTTCGTCACCCTGCTGGGCCCCTCGGGCTGCGGCAAGACGACGACGCTGCGCATGATCGCCGGATTCGAGGACACCACCTCCGGCCAGGTGGTCCTCGACGGCCAGAACATGGTGTCACTGCCGCCCAACAAGCGGCCCATGTCCATGGTCTTCCAGTCCTACGCCCTGTTCCCGCACCTGAGCGTGCGCGAGAACATCGCCTACGGGCTCAAGCTGCGCCACACCAAGCCCGAGGAGATCCGCGAGCAGGTGGAGATCGCGCTGACCTCGATGAACCTCAACTCCCTGGCGGATCGCGCGCCGAACGAGCTCTCCGGCGGGCAGCAGCAGCGCGTGGCCCTGGCCCGCGCCATGGTCATGCGCCCCAAAGTGCTGCTCTTCGACGAGCCCCTGTCCAACCTCGACGCCAAGCTGCGGGTGCGGATGCGCCTGGAGATCCGCCGCCTCCAGCAGCGCATGGGCATCACCTCGATCTACGTCACTCACGACCAGGCCGAGGCCATGACGATGTCGGACCGGATCGTCGTCATGAATGCCGGGACGATCGAGCAGGTGGCGACGCCGGAGGAGATCTACCGGCGGCCGGCGAGCGTGTTCGTCGCCGACTTCATCGGCCGGGCGAACTTCCTGGCGGCCACCGCGCGGGACGTCGGCGGCGGGCGCTGCTCGGTGCGGGTGCTCGGCGCGGATATCCAGGCGGCCTGCCACGAGGGCGTCTCCGCGGGCAGCGGCGTCACAGTGATCGTGCGGCCCGAGTCGGTGCGGCTGAGCCCGGGCACGGGTGAGGGCGCGGGCGGCAGCGAGCTCGTCGGCGCGCACGGCCGGGTGCTGTCCTCGGTGTTCTACGGCGATCACGTCGAGTACGAGGTGGAGACGGAGGCCGGCACGATCCTGTGCGTGGAGTCCGACCCAGAGCCCGCGTCCGTCCACGCCGAGGGCGACGACGTCATGGTCGCCGTCGAGGCCTCCCGCGCCTGGGTCCTCCCCGAGGAGCGCGAGGCCGACGACGAGTAGGCGGAGCCGCAGGTGCGCTTTCCACTGACAGGTGCCGCCAGCACCGAGAGGCGCGTTCTCACCGCACTTCTCGGTGCTGCGCGCACCCGTCGGTGGAGGATGCACCCGTCAGCGGCTCAGAGGTTGACCTGGCGGGAGATGATGCCGGCCTTGGCGCGGCGGGCGTCGGCGTCCAGGGGGGCATCGTCCGCGAGCGCGGCGTCGAGGCGCTTGGCCATCGCCTGCATGGGCTTGGTGAGGTCGGCCGCGGTCATGCCGGGGAGGAGCTCCCACACGGGGATCGCCAGGCCGCAGGCGCGGAAGGCGCCGATGAAGCGCACGCCCTCGGCGAGGTCGGACTCGCGCGCGGCGTGGACGCGGGCGAAGGCGTTGAAGAAATCGTCCTCGTCCTCCCCGCGCACCCAGCGCACGAACTCCTTGCCGTTCATGGCGCACCAGTAGGCGTGCTCCACCCCGGGCACGGGCTCAGTGGGGGCGATGTCCCCCTTGGCCTCCTCGATGACGCGCATCGTGTCCGGGTCCTCGCGCTGCTCGGCGGTGAGCCAGAAGCCGAAGGACTCGTGGACGGTGAACTCGGAGTCGAAGGAGGGGTCGAGCATGTCCTGCAGGCGCGGGCCGGGCTCGGGCAGGGCGTTCGCGGTCAGCCCCGTTCCGGGCTCCAGGCCGAGGGTGGTCTGGAGGGCGGCGGCGACGTCGCGGGAGGCGTCCCCGGAGTGCAGGGAGGTCTGCATCGCGATGAGGACCTCCCCGTCGGCGCGCTTGAGGCCCTGGGCGAGCTCGGGCAGGAGGCTCGCGAAGGTGATCTCGGTGCCGCCGTGCTCCTCGGTGAGGCGGGCGGTGAGGGTGGCGGCCGGGATGAGCTGCATCATCGCGACAAGCTCCTCCTCGTCCGCCAGGTCCTCGAAGGGGCGGGCGACGAAGGGGACCTGCTGCTTCTTGGGGGCCTTGGCGGCGTCGGACTGACGGCGCTGGCGCTTCTTCTTCGACATGCGCGCAAGACTACCGGGCAGCGGCGTGATCACACCGCAGGCCCCAGCGGCTAGGACTTCTTCTTCCCCTTCTTCTCCGAGTCCCGCGAGCCGTCGTAGGCTTCCAGGATCCGCTCGATCGGGCTGGAGTACTGCGACGCCGTCGCCAGTCCCCGCCAGCGCACGCGCGCGGCCTGGATGCCCGGGGAGAAAACGTTGAGGCGGATGGTGGCGGCGGGGTTGTAGGACCCCGCCGACGGCGCACCTGCCCGCCCGCCACCGGCCCCGCCGTCGGCCCCCTCGTCCTCCCACGTGCCGGAGTACTCGAAGCGGTCATCGTCGTCGGGCAGCTTCCAGGTGCTGATGTACTTCCGGTAGTACTCGAGCCCCTCCTTCTTGCCACCCGAGCCCTCGGCGGCGAGCGCGCCGCGGGCAAGGGCGTCGGCGCGGCCGCGGATCTCGGCCGCCATCGCGTCGAGCTCGTCGAGGGCGGCGCCGGGGGCCAGGGAGCCGGAAGCGAGCCGAGCGCGCAGGGCGGTCAGCCGAGCGCCGCAGACGCGGCCCAGCCAAGCTCGGAGTCGATGGTGGCGGCGCTGACGGCGTCGCCCGCCTCCTCGCTAAGCGCGCGGAAGGTGCCCAGGTCCTCGCGCAGGGGCCCGCACTCGTTCTCCCAGGCCTCCTCCCAGCCCGGGGCGAGGGTGAGGAGGGTGGCGGCGTTCTGGACGGCGTCGTTGATGGCGCTCAGGCCGGAGACGTCGTCGCCCAGCTTCGTAGTGGCCTCCCTCATGGCGGGGTCGTACCAGTCGATCCAGCGCATCCGGCCCATGCCCGCCACGAGCTTGCCGATGTGGCGCTGGCGCCCCTCGTACCAGTTCAGGCGATTGAGGACCTGGGCGCCGTGGGCGTCATCGGCGGGGATGCGGGCGGCGTCGGCCCGCGCGGTCCCGGCGCCGGCCTCGGCCCGCGCGTAGAACTCCTGGGCCTGGCGCAGCCGCTTGCGGCCCTGCCTCAGCGGGGAGATGAACTGGTCCTCCACGATGAGGGCGCCGCAGCCGAGCAGTACGACGACGACGATCCAGGCGTCCACGTCGAGGTCCAGCATGAGCGCGCCGACGATGGGGATGATGAAGAACATCGCCGTGATGACGCCCATGGGGACGAGGGCGCGGATGGCGCGGCGCGCGGAGAACTGCGGGAATGTGGTTGGGGAACTCACGGCCGCAGGTTACCCGCCCCGGGATCGCGCCGTTTCAGGGGCGGACGGCGATGGCCTCGATCTCCACGCCGGCGCCCAGGGGCAGGGCGGCGACGCCGAAGGCGGCCCGGGCGGGCAGGACCTCGCCCGTGAAGTAGCGGGCGTAGACCTCGTTGACGGCGGCGAAGTCGGCGATGTCGGCGAGCAGGACGGTGGTCTTGACGACGTGCTCGTAGGTGAGGCCCGCCTCGGCGAGGATCGCGCCCACGTTCTTCAGGGACTGCTCGGCCTGGGCGGCGATTCCGCCGTCGACGAGCGCGCCGGTGGCGGGGTCGAGCGGCACCTGGCCGGAGACGAAGACGAGGGAGCCGGGGGCGTCGGCGGCGCTCACGCCCTGGGAGTAGGGGCCGACGGCGGCCGGGGCCTGGGTGGTGGCGATACGGGTGGGCATGGGCAGTCCTTCCGGGGACGGGGCTCGCGGGCCTCCAGTAACGTGGCGGCTACCACTGTAGAGCGCCGGGGCGGGCCGCCGGATGCTGGCGTCCGCGGGCCGAGCGGCGGCGGAGGCGGGCACTCAGCGCGCACCAGCGGCGGAGAGATGAGGATGATGATGGAGCACGAGCCCAGCGCGCCTGGGGGGTGGATGGGCCGCGCCCGATCCGGGCTGGCCAGCGCCGCGGGCGCCGCCTACACGCGGGCCCGCAAAGCCGTGCCCGGGACCCTCGCGCTCACCGAGCCGCTGCGCGGCACGCCCCTTGAGCGGCGCCTGGCCACGGCCCTTCACACCACGGCGCACGCGCGTGGCGCGGGCTCGCAGGCCATGAGCGCCAATCCCTTGCGCCGGGGTTTCCGCACCGGGATGAGACTCCACCAGCGCGTGCGCCGCGAGGGCTACCGGCCGTCGTCGGCGGGGCTGGACGTCGAGGAGCTCGCCCGCGTCCACGGCGCCCTCCTGCCCAAGATCGCCGACGGGACCCTCCGGCCACCGTCGTCCTCCCGCCCCGATAAGACGGTCGCCACGGCCACGGGCTCCGCCACTGGTGAGCTCCACGAGATCGACGTCGATGCTGAGGACGCGGCACTCGGCGCCCTGGGGTGGACGCGCCTGTGCGTGGATACCGATGAGGTCCGGGCGCGGCGGGTGCTGTCCGTGGTGCACGCCTACCACCTGGACATCCTCGTCAGCCTTGTGGGCGCTGGCCCGGAGGAGTACGCGGCCGACATGCGCCTTCTCCTGCCCCATGGCCTGCCCCCACAGGTCCAGGCGGCGCTGGGCGAGGCGTCCTGGCCGGTGGTCCGGCTGCACCTGCTGGGCGCGGGGCGCGTCGCCGTCGACGATGGCAGCGGATTGCTCGTGCGGACCTTCCCGGACTGCCCCCACAAGTGGACCGGCTCCCTGCTGGTGGAGAACGGCCGGGTGACGCGCGCCGAGCTCGAGATCCGGCGCCGCCCCAATGTGGCCGCCAACGCGCTCAACGTCGTCAGCGACTTCGTTGAGGGCTGATCCTGTCCCAGGTGGACGACCGCCCGTCCCGCTGCCCGCGCTGATTTCGTCCACCCGGTGGACATGCTCGGCATAGCCAGTGGCCTGTGACACACTGCCCTTATGCACCCACGCGCAGGAACAGTTGCCCAGCCCGAGGACCTCATCAATGTCGATGAGGTCACGTCCGCCTACTACGACCTCGTCCCCGACCCCGCCAACCCCGCCCAGAAGGTCGTCTTCGGCACCTCCGGGCACCGCGGCTCCTCTCTCGACACCGCCTTCAACGAGGCCCACATCGTCGCCACCACCGCGGCGATCGTCGAGTACCGCCGCTCCCAGGGAACCGACGGCGTCCTCTACATCGGCCGCGACACGCACGCCCTGTCCGAGCCCGCCTGGCGCACCGCCATCGAGGTGCTCGCCGGGGCCGGCGTCACCACCGCCATCGACGCGCGCGGCTCCTACACGCCCACCCCCGCCGTCTCGCACTCCATCCTCCTGGCCAACGGCACCGGCACCGAGGCCGGCCCGCGCACCACCGGCCCGGGCCTGGCCGACGGCATCGTCGTCACGCCCTCCCACAACCCCCCGCGCGACGGCGGCTTCAAGTACAACCCCCCGCACGGCGGCCCCGCCGACTCCGACGCCACGAGCTGGATCGCGGCCCGCGCCAATGAGCTGCTCGCCTCCGGCTGGCGCGACGTGCCGCGCGTGCCCATCGCCGAGGCCCTCGAGGGGCCGCACGTCGTCAAGCACGACTACCTCGAGACCTACGTCTCCGACCTCGAGAGCGTCATCGACATGGAGGCCATCCGCGCCGCCGGCGTGCGCATCGGCGCCGACCCGCTGGGCGGGGCCTCCGTGGACTACTGGGGCGCGATCGGCGAGCGCTACGGCCTGGAGCTCACGGTGGTCAACCCCGAGGTGGACCCGGCCTGGC
>ERZ773070.616-NODE-616-length-25472-cov-5.965220_pt1 | contig 25472 bp, 16 predicted proteins | sample MGYA00580618_ERZ773070 | MGnify/ENA primary metagenome ERZ773070 (study PRJEB29015, sample SAMEA2738023) | human oral metagenome | biome: human oral; feature: human-associated habitat; material: dental | place: China | collected 2019 ... | reverse complement strand
GGGGATATAGACATCAACAGGCACCAGCTCGTCAATGCCACGAACAACGTTGTAGCTCTTCTTGAATGGGCCTCCACTGATCGTACAGCCACCAACAGCCACAACATACTTCGGCTCGGCAATCTCATCATAGAGGCGTTTGAACACAGGAGCCATCTTATTGGTTATCGTTCCGGCACACATAATAAGGTCGGCCTGACGTGGGTATGTTGAAAAACACGGGCTCTGAGATGGGGATGTTGTTCCCCGCTACGGCTGCCAAACGTATGACGGCGTTGCCCGGTTTCAACTTCTTGTCGGCCTTCACCAGTGCTGTGTAGCGTATGGCTTTGCCTGGTTCTAGCTGTTCAATATGTATGGTGGACGATATGCCCAAGTGTTTGTTGCCCGTTTCTTCGGTTACGATGGGTTGAACATCGTGCAGTGTTTGGTCGCTATTGTTCCAAAGTTCGAAGATTACCTTGCAAAGCTCGTTGCGATTGATGCAGCGGTTTTGGTTGTTATCCACAAATCGGGCATTTAGTATCTTGATGGGCAGCGCGCTGATTGTGTGTGCTGGCTGCTGTTGCGCGTTGGCACTGGTGGTGGGTTGCTGAGCGCTATAACTGCCTGTATAGTCAGAACCCTTGAAATCGTATATGCGATCGTCGCCTCCGTTGTTCTCATCGAAACCACTTTCGTATGTCGGACGTTGGTCGTATGGCGGTTGTTCGTTATAGTAGCCGTAGTCGTCGCGGTCTCTTTCTCTTCGCCGTTGTTCGATGCGCTCGCGTCTTCTCTCGCTCTGCTCTTGCATTTTCTTGTCGGCTTGTTCGCCAATGGCAGCCCCGACAGCACCTCCTACACCCATGCCAACAATGGTTCCGAGGTCGGATCCACGTGGTCCGCCAGTTATTCCACCGATGGCGCTGCCTAAGATAGAACCAAGAGTGGCACCTGCATAAGCACCCGAACCAGCGTAGGTTCCACATCCGACGAGTATCGCCAGTGCGATTATGGCTGTTGTGAGTTTTCTTGTTACCATCGTCTTCGTTGTTGTTGGGTTGAGAATTTGCGGTGAGGTATAGGGCGGCAAGTCGCCTTCCAGCACTTTTATTCTTGTTTCTGGATGCAAAGTTAGCAAGAAGGAGCGATGTGGTGAGAGGGGAATCCCCGAAACGAAGGTAGGGAATACCCTAAACAAAGCATGAGGGGTGGGGTGTTTTTCTGGGTTTTCTAGGTTTACTCGGGGTTTCTTGTAAGCTTAGAAATTGTAGGCGTTATGGGCATTCTAGATAATCTAGCGCTTTTAAGATGAGGCTAGGAGTAGGGGGATTGACACGCCTATCAACTTGGGCAACTGCCTTGTTGGCGGCATTAAGGTTTGTATTCCACCTTTCCGTAGACAATTCTGCGCGAGGGTTTCCATACATTGCTGGTGATATCCTTGTGCGCTATATAATAAGGAGTGCGAATATTGGCTATGCCGAAGAGTAAGTGGCAGATGCCATCGGACATGCCCGGGCGAGCTACGGCACGTTGCAGACGCTGCCAAACTTCGGGGTTGCGGTGGATAAACGATGGTGAAGCCCAGACAATGAGTGGTATGTCGTTCATGCTATGCATATAAGACGAGGTGTGTTCGGGCGTAGTTCCGCGCCCATATTGGTCGCGCCAGTCGTATATCTCTTCGCCGTGGTCGGGCAGGTAGACCACAATGGCCGACGTGTTACGCATCGCATCGAAGACCATACCTAACACATGATCGTTGTAGCGTGTGGCGTTATCGTACTCGGCCACCTGTTGTCGCTTCTTCGTTGTTAGCCATGGTGCAGCGCTTTTGATGTCGGTGGCACTGAAAACATTGAAGTTGGGCGTGTCGGGATATTTGTCTTTGGCGTTGAAATGCTGTCCGTTGAGATGTAGCAGCAGTAGTGTATGGCGGCGATTGTGGTTCTTGACATGGGCAAGAGCTTGCGAAACAAGTGGCCCGTCGAGTGTTCCTTCACTGCCATGAACGCTATCGTAGGCCACAGGACGTATCTGCGGATGATAGATAAAGCCGTTGAGGGTGTAGTTGGTGAACACGTTGTCGGCCGAAACCAGTTGGTTGCTCCACATCTCTACGGCATATCCCGCACGCTTAAATACCACAGGCCATAGTGCGCCTTGGCTCCAATTCTGACCTGCGGACACGTCGTTGGTGCTGAGTATGGCCTTTACAGCCTCGGTGGTGAAGTTGTAGGGGCTGATGTAATCGGTAAAGGCTAGCAGGTTGCCACGTTTTTGTTCGGCTACCATTCGCGGTGTGGTGGGCAGCGGGTAGCCGTAGATTTGGGCGTGGCTCTTGATGTACGATTCGCCAATGACTACCACCATGGTAAGCGAATCGGCATCGTTGGCAAGATGGCTTGTGCTTTTGGCGGCCGCTAGGTTGTTGGCGATGGCGTCTTGCATCTCGCTTTTCATCAGGTGGGGAACGTAAAGGGAGTAGGCGGCGATGGAAAGATCGTCCATCGAATAGGCGTAATAGCGAATGTTCCACCATTCGGCATCGGCCGTGGTTTGGCAACGCAGCAGGGCAGGAATGGCCGAATAGGTGTAGGCTAGGGCAACAAACGAGGTGAGGATGGTGCCTGCGAGCAGCTTGGAGGATAGTTTATGCTGGAGCCAACGACCCCAAGTGACCCGGTGATGTTCGGCAAAAACGACGATGGCTATATATAATATGGTGAGGGCGTAACTTTTAAATGCGCCTGCCGATATGGCAAATGTGGAGAAGAAACCCGACACCTCGGCAGCGTTAGTCTCTGCCACGAGCATCACGGTTTTGGGTGTGAGCTCTGATTTAAGGGCATAATGCAAGAAACTTCGTAACAATACACACCATGTGGACAGGACGTAGGCCAAGCATTTGAACCACTTACGCCCCACGGCATGCACCACGCAGGTGAGCAGGTAGGCCAAGGCGAGAGCAGCGACGAGGTGTAGCAGGGCCGCCGCCACTTCGTCGGGATAGGCGTACATGTGCTTAATGGCCTCGATGGGCATCAGTGTTATGGCTGCAAACATGGCCAAGAAGAATACCCATTGACGAAGGGGGCGCATGAGCGTGCGTATCATTTTCGTGCAGATTTGTTTGTTAGGTGCAAAGGTCGGAAGAAAAATTGAAGTGGCAAAATGCACAAAGCGTATTGTTTTTTCTAGAGAAGGGCCTCACCCCAATCCTAAACTGGCCACACCTCAACCCCACATCGGCCTCACCCCCAGCCCCTCTCCAAGGGGAGAGGGGAGTAGTATGTCATGTGGATGTAATGCTAATAGGTATGGGTGGTTTTGTAATCGCATCGAAAATGACACAGGCAGGTATGGGCATACAAATGTTAATAGGCGCAGGTAATTTTGTAATCGCATTGATAATGGTGCATGGCGTTATTGGTATACCAATGCTAATGAATACGGGCGGCATTGTCGTCACACGGCATATCACTCCCCTCTCCCCTTGGAGAGGGGCTGGGGGGTGAGACCAGTGTGGGGTTAAGGGTGAGGCCTGTGTTGGTTTTATTAAAATCAAAATTCCCCCATCTCGCATCGACGAGATGGGGGAATGGATGATGATTACTTTGATTATTTTTCCCAACCGGGGTTTTGCTTGATGGCATGACCAGCGTTGCGATAGAGCGTTAGTTGGTCGATGGGGATGGGATAGAGATAATCCTTGTTGGCGAAGGTACGCATAAAGTCTTCTTTCACAATAGGTATGATGTAGCCTACGGTGTCGTTTACTTCATACTTTCCTGTGGCGGGGTTGAGCTGAATGAGATGCATCTTGCTCAGTTTCTCTAGGGTTAATACCTTTTCAGGTTTTTCTGCGGGATGCGTTTGATTGTACCACGCTACGTATTCCTTCTTGTTAACGAAGGCACCCATGTTAAGCTTGGGGTTCTTTTGCATGTCGGCATCTTCCAGCTTTTTCCAACGACGCAGGTCGTTAAAGCGCAGACCTTCGTACACCAACTCAACGCGGCGCTCGCGACGTATCTCCCAAAGGATGGGCGAAACATTAGCTTGGCGTTGGCTATCTTTTATCTCGCCAGCGGGCACGTGTAGTGCATCGCCCACCAATTGCAGTGCAGGCATGTTGGTGCTAGGACGCTTGCGAAGGGCATTGATGGTGAGATCGAAGTCGGCTTGGGTAAGGGTGTACTTACCCAAAGTGGCCAACTCTGCTGCTGCTTCGATGTAGTTCAACATCACTTCGTTGAGTTTCATCACGGGCGCATCGGTAATGTTGGTGTAGCTTTTACCGCCAGCGGCATTGATGAGCGTGGGGTTGACGAAGCGATTAGCGAAATAGCCCGACGTGGCATATACTGCGGCGACAGATGGCAAGCGCAGTTCTGTGGTGTCGATGGTGGCATAAAGGCGTGGATCGCGTTTCATCATCTCTTTCTTGAAGTCCTTATCACCCTGGTACATGGCGTTTCCACCCTCTTGGGTTATAGGTAGACCGTTCTGCATGAGATAGCTCTCGATGAGCGACCTAGATGGACTAGACTTCTCGGGTTCTGTGTTGTTGAACGTCATCAAGCTGTGGGTGACAACACCCGCGGCATAAGCACGGTAGAGAATAATCTCTGGATTACCCGCGAGATCTATCGAAGTGGTGAGATCTTTGTAGTTGCTGCATAGCTCATAACGCTTCGATTTCAACACGTAATCGGCTGCATCTTTGGCCACTTGCAAGTATTTGGCGGCCACTTCGGTGTTCTGCGGATTGTGATACTTCTGCCATGTGCCTTCAAAGAGGAATATGCGCGATGCATAAGCATAAACAAGGTCTTTAGTGATGTTAAGTCCTTTTTCGCCATCGGTAAGGCGAACATTCTCCATGGCATACTTCATATCTGATAGTACGCTGTCCATCACTTCCAATCGCGGACTGAATGCACGATATAAAGTGGCCTTGTCGGTTGGAGCAATTGGCTGTTGATAGTAAGGAACGTCGCCGAAGTTAGATACCAACTTGGCATATTCCACAGCGCGGAGGAAGCGGTTGACACCCGTCCAATGGCGTTTGGGCTCATCGAGGATGGTTGACCGCGACAATTTGTCAAGATAGGTGTTGACGGTATGTATCTGGTCGAAGTTCCATTGAGTAGCGGCGGTGGTTGCGGTGGGAACGTTCTTGGTGAAGAAAGTTGCCACTTCTTGCGCATTATCGTCGTTCCAGTCGGCTATGTTTGTTTCTGCAAACCAGTCGGCACGTCCCCAACTTGAGTTATATCCCTTAAAGAAAGCGGGATATACGTTGTACATGGAATACTTGATAACGTCTTCCGAGTTCCATGTTTCGTCGTTGTCGCCACGTAGCTTGTCATACGGTTCGCGCGTAAGGAAATCGTTGCAGGCTACCAATGGCAGGGCTAGCAAAGCGAGGCCCAATATCTTATGTTTCATATTTTGTTCTTGTTAAGAGGTTTAGAATGCGGCTTGCAGGCCGAAAGAAATGGTTCGCGTGAAGGGATATGAGCGTCCGAAAGACCATTCGGGATTTTTAACTCCGCGCTTGTACTCCGTTGTTTCGGGGTCGATAGGCAAGTGCAGGTTTTCGAACTCAAAGAGATTTTCGGCACTAACATATACGCGGAAGCTTTGCAGCATGATTTTTTTCACGATGTCTTGTGGCAAGGTGTAGCCCAGCGTTATGTTCTTGCAGCGCAAGTAGGCCATGTTGGCAAGAAAACGGGTTTGTTTGAGATAGTTCTGGTTGTTTTGTTTCCAGCTCATATCGGTGGGACGGGGGTAGAAAGCACCCGTATTGGAGGGCGTCCAGTAATCTAGCTGGTGCTTGTAGGCTGCATCCATGTAGCCAGAACCACCTGCGGGGATGCCAACAGCACCGCCAACCCAGAAGTCGCGCTTACCTACGCCTTGGAAGAACATGTTGAAATCGAAGCCTTTGTAGGTTGCTCCCAACGAGAAACTGTACTCGTAGTTGGGCAGGTAGTTACCAATCACCTTCTGGTCGCCAGGGTTATCAACTGTATTGTCGCCGTAAGTGATCTTTCCGTCACCATTAAGATCCTTGTATTTCACGTCGCCCGGGCCGAATTTAAAGGCGTCGTTCTCGAATTTACTTTGTGAGGCGATGCCGTCTTTAAGCTTTCCAGTATTGTCGAAGTCGTCTGCTTGGAACAGGCGATCTGTTTCGTAACCCCATATTTCGCCAAGTCGTTTACCTTCGTAGTTCTCGTTGATGTCACGTGTTTGACTGTTAAACTTGGTGATAACTTCCTTAACGTGCGAGAAAGAAGCCGATGCCGAGATGCCCAAACCATTTTCGAACTGGTGCTGATAGTTAACGCCAATCTCCAAACCAGTGCCAGTAAGCTCACCGAAGTTCATCTTGGGCACTGTGGCACCAAAGGTGGCGGGTAGCTTTTCGCCCACGGTGTGCATGCCCGATGTTACGCGGCGATACCAATCGAAAGTGATATTGAGGTCGTTGTTAAGAAGGCTGGCGTCGAAACCAATGTCGAGTGTGGACACGCGTTCCCATGTCAGGGCATCCGAACTAACGGAAGGCGTATTCAGTGTAGCCACGTTCTTGCCATCGATAACCCATCCCGAGTTTTGCGGAGCCATGATGGGAAGGTAAGCGTAAGCTGCTACGTCTTGGTTACCAATGGTTCCCCATGAGGCACGAAGCTTGAAGTTGGAGAGCACTGGTTTAGTCCAGTCCATGAATTTCTCTTCGCTTGCACGCCATCCAGCCGATACCGAGGGGAAGAATGCCCACTTCTTGCCAACAGGGAAGCGTGAAGAGCCGTCGTAACGCAGGTTAAATTCGAGCAGGTAGCGTTGTAGATAGTCATAGTTGATACGTCCGAACACGCCAGCCGCAGCGAAATCGTTGTGATAGCTGTAGTTGCTGTTGTACGAGAATTGGTTTCCGTAGGCCAGAGCAATCTCTGGATATTTCTCGTTATAGAGCTTTTGACGCTCTGAATAGTGTGCGAAAGCTTCACGTGTTTCGGCGTCGAAACCGGCCATCAACTTAAAGTTGTGTTGCTTTTCGATGTCGAACATGTAGGTTGCATAACCCTTAAAGATGTTTTGCAGGGTGTATTGGCTAGACTGTTCGGCCATGTTGTGAGGCAAACCATAGATGTCTGTGTAGTTAGAGAATGGTGCCGTGGAGAACATGTCGTAGGCGTAGATCGTGCCACCGTTCACCTTACGCGAATCGTTGGTGAAGGAGAACGTGTAGTCGAAGTTGATGGAGAGATTCTTTATCGGCGTTATCTCCGTGCCTAGATTTCCGCGAACGTAAGTGGTTGTGGTGTTCTCGCGATTGCCATGCTTGATGTCGGTAACTGCCGAACGGAAGGGACGACCTTGGTAATTGGCATAAGGATACCAGCGAGGCCAACGTAAAAGGTAGAACCAAGCATCGTATTGGCCAGACGTGAAACGGTATGGCTCATCGTTCTTAGTGCGCGTAAAGAGTATGTTTGTGCGCACTTTCCACCAGTCGCTAACGTTGGTTGTGATATTGCTATGCAGCGTATAGCGGTCGTATTTATCGGAGTTGTACTTCATTACACCGCTTTGGGTGAGGTAACTCAAGCTGATATTGTAGGTGGTTTTCTTGCTTCCGCCCGTCACCGATAGGTTATGGTTCTGCTGTGGAGTCCATTTACGGGTGAATTCCTTAATTGGATCGAACGAGCGATAGAAGTAAGTGTTACCGCCAATAATATCGAAGTCGCGGCCTTGCTGCATCTCTCCGAGTTCTTCTTGCGACATTCCGCCATACTTGTTTTCCCATTCTTCGAGTTTGCCAATCAGTGCCTCGTCGATGGTATAACCGATATTCGACTTGCTAGACAAGCCTTTGCTCTTCATAATCTCGAAGATAAAGCGGGCGTTGTCTGATGCTTTCATCTGCTCGGCCATCTTGGTGGGCGTGCTCCAAGCAAAGTTGTTGGAGTAGCTTACGTTAACCTTGTCGTTGTTAGAACCTTGTTTGGTGGTGATAAGGATAACACCCCATGCGGCACGAGTTCCGTAAATGGATGCCGAAGCTGCGTCTTTGAGCACCGAAATGGTTTCGATGTCGTCGGGGTTTACCAAGTTCAGGTTGGGCACTTCCACGTTGTCTACGAGGATGAGAGGCGTTGTTCCCGACTCTGCGCTAAGCGAACCCACCGAACCACGTAGTTTAACGGCACTTTGCGTGCCAACTCCACCGATACGGTTGGTGATGGTAAGACCAGGGGTTATACCCTGCAAAGCCTTGGCCACATCGGTGATGGGACGGCTGGCGATAGCCTCTTTCACGTTTACGTTAGACACGGCACCCGTGAGGTTCACCTTCTTTTGAGTACCATAGCCCACGACTACCACTTCGCCTAGCTGACTGGCGTTCTCGGTGAGGGTGATGCGCATGTCGGCTTTGGCTGTCACGTGCATGGGGTTATAGCCCACGTAGGTGATGGTTAGCTTGTCTCCCGGACGTGCGTCAATGGTGAATCGGCCGTTGATGTCGGTCACTGCGCCCACGCCCTTGCCTTCGATGGCGACTGATGCGCCCGTTACGGGCTCGCCGTTAGCATCGGTAACGATACCCGAAAGACCTGTTTGCTGTTGCACGGTGTTAACGGTGCGTGGCGTTTGGTTTGCTGCGGCCTGTGCCTGTTGCAGGGCGAATGTGCCCGATAGGGCTGCGAAAGCCGCGCTTAAATAATAGATTCTTCGCATTTTAAATATGATTTGTTGGTATAATTGTTCTTTTTTTGTGAATTGTGTGTCGCAGATTGGTGAGTCTGTCTTATTCATGATTTGGCAGGGCGCTTGCCATTTTCAGGTAAGTCCCTGCCAAATCTAGTCTTGTTTGCAAAGTGAGGTGTAGCTTGTCGGTGTTGTTAGTCCCGCTATACCCCATTTGTAGTAGTGTTAGATCTAACCTTTGGAAGGCTCAATCTCTTATTGCTTTCTATTGCCAACCAGGGTTCTGGGTTAATCCGCCCAGCGTGATCTGGCCAGTTGGTATGGGATAGAAGTAATATTTCTTATCGAAACGGCGCACTTGATTGATGGTGTTCGAACCAATCATATATCCATTGGGGGTCAGGTCCTCTTCTGGGTTAGTCACATTGCTGAGGTTTGCTCCGAGGTAGATGTTGGGATGTTGCTCTGAATCGAGGAGATGGAGCTGGTGCCAACGTATCAGATCCCAATAGCGTGTCCAGTTATCGAACATCAATTCGCATCTGCGTGTACGGCGGATTTCCCACAGAAGGTTGCTCACGTTCATGTTATTGGCTGGGTCAGTAGCAGGAGCAAGCTGTATTCCAGGCAGCCCTGCGCGTGTTTGCAGCTTGTTTACGCTGTTGTCTAGGTCGGTTTGCGTGATCGTTCCAAGTTCAGCTTTGGCCTCGGCAAAGTTTAGATAAATGACAGACAGCCAGTAAATAGGGCAGTCGGTGTACTGCCTGCCGATGTTGTTACGTTCGTCTACAGTTAGTTCTGTCACATTATCGTATTTGCAAATAGCGTAGCCCGTGGACGAAGTGAAACCGCTACTGCCTGCACGCTTGTAGTCGTGACCTTTGAAGGCAAGTATCGGGTCGATGGTTTCGGCCAATCGTTTGTCGCGTACGGCAAGTTGCGCCTCAATGCTATACTGTCCATCGGCATTCTTAGTGGCAGCATCGTTGGTGTTCATTGTAGTTGTTGCCTTAGGCTTGCCATCAAGGAAGAGGTACGCGTCGAAAGCATCCTTGGTCATACCGTTGGTTCCACCAGTGTTCATCGTGTAGTCGATGGTAGAGTGATGCAACTTATTCTTAGAGTAAGGCTTATAGAAAATCATCTCCGGATTTTTGCTCAAGTCGGTAGAATTGTAGTTACCTCTATAGCTCTCGTTCAGTTTATAGTCCTTAGCCATGAGTTTTTCGCAAGCGTCAACGCATTCGTTAAGATAACGCTGTGCCCTGTCAGGATTGGCAGCTTTACCAGCGTTGTCCTCGGCAGTCCTGTATTTGCAATACGTTCCTTCGTAGAGCGCAATCTCGGCTTTCATTGCCAATGCCATGTCGGCCGTAAATCGTTGCTTGTTAGTTTGCGTAATGTGCTCAGCTGCATAGTTAAGGTCGTTCAACACACTGTCCATCACTATGTCGCGGTCAATCCTCGGACCATATAGAATATTATCGTCTTCGGTGGTAACCACGGTATTGATGAAGGGCACATCACCATATTGGCGTACAAGCTGATAGTAGGTCCACGCCCTGTTGAGCTTGGCAATACCCTCATAGTTGGCTTTCGTCTCGTAAGCGAGTGACGATGACCGCAGGCCAGTTAGTACATAGTTGGCATGGCGCACGTTTTCGAATGGGTATTTCCAGTCTAAAGACGATGCCACGACATTAGTATATTCCCAGTTGTTGTTGGAAAAGTTTACTTGGTCATCGCCCAACGTCTTGAAGTAAAACCATCCGTACGAACCTCCGTTTCCGTAACCCGTGTAGTTATTGAGGAAAGTGTTGCACTGGTTATCCAAGTTGTCGGTGTTGCTCCAATAAGAAGGAGTATTGGTGAACGTATCGTCTGGGTGTATGTCTAAGAAACTATTGCAGCTTGCCAACGCACCCATCACGATGATACCGCATATCAATATCTTTTTCATATTTCTAATGCTTTAAGATGGTTCTTGTAGTTATAATGTTACCTGCATGCCAAACGAGAAGGTGCGGGTTATGGGCGCGGTACGTCCCCAACCGCCATACTTCAATCCAGCACCTGCATTTATTTCGGGGTCTACGGGCAGGTCGTTGCCTTTATACAGTAAGAAGAGATTGCTAGCGCTGAAGTATATGCGTGCCTTTTGTATGTAGGCCTTGCGCGTTAGCTCTGCGGGCAGAGTGTAACCAAGAGTTACGTTCTTTAACCTTAGATACGACATGTCGGTGAGATAGCGCGATTGCGGGTAATAGTTGTTCGTTCCATTTTCTATTCCCGATATTGTTCCTGTCCCCTCGTTGCCAGGATACAATCGTGGATACTTGTTGCTTTGGTCAATGTCGTAGCCCTCAATGGTTTTATAGTCTGCCGAAAAGCGCACCTTGTTGTAGCTGGTTTGGTGTGCGTAGAGTGCCAAGTCGGCATTGCGCATCAGTGGGAAGTTCATTGAAGAAATAGTCCATGCATCGCGTTTGCCCACACCTTGGAAGAATAGGTCAAGGTCAATGCCCTTCCACGAGCCACCAAGATGGAAGCTATATTCGTAACGTGGCAAGAAGTTGCCAATCACCTTGAGGTCGCCATGATTGTCGGCTGTGCCTTTACCGCCATTGATAACACCATTGCCGTCAAGGTCTTTGAACTTCACGTCGCCTGGTCCGTAGTGGAACGAGCCTTGTTCCAGACCCTTTTGCGAAGCCACGCCGTTGGCGTAATTCCAAGTTCCATCAGGGTTTTTTCCAGTGAAGTCGCTCTCTTCGAAATAGCGGTCGGTCTCAAAACCCCAGATGTCGCCATAGTTTTTGCCTGAATAGTTGGCATTGAGTAGCATAGATGGATTGTCCCACTTTACCACTTTCGAGCGCGAATCGCTCAGGTTGAAATTAGCGTACACGTTAAACTCGCCGAAGCGATGATGCCAATCTACAGTAAACTCCCATCCGCGTGTGCGCAAGGTACCTGCATTAGATACGGGGGCATCAGCTCCCAGCACCTGTGGAAGCACTTTCGAGGGAGCAAGCATGTCACGATTTTCGCGTTGATACCAGTCGAAACCCACCATCAACTCGTTGTTAAGGAAACCTAGGTCGATGCCTATGTCGGTGGTTCGGATGCGTTCCCATGTGAGGTTCTTTGCCACGAGGTCGGGCATGTTGTACATGGTTAGCAGGTTGGCATTAGGCTTATTGTTGTCCACCCAGTTCACATACTTGTCTTCCATCTGGCTAATCAGCTCTTCAAACATGTAATCGCCTACGGCTTCATTGCCTATTTCGCCCATTGATGCACGCAACTTACCATTGCTCACTACATTCTTGAGGTTCTTAAAGTATGGCTCTTCGGTGAAACGATAGCCTAACGACACCGAGGGGAAGAATGCCCAGTGCGCATTGTGTGGAAATCTAGAAGAGCCATCGTAACGCCCGTTGATTTCCAAGAGGTAAATGTCTTTGTAGTCGTAGTTAATTCTGCCGAAGAAACCTGCAGATGCGCGACGCGTATGTTTCGAGCCAATGTCCTGTCCGTCCTTCATTGCTAGGTTCAGTTCGGGCAGTGCTTGGTCGAACAGTATGTTTCTGCTGCCTTTGAGATAGATGTATTCCACTTTCTCTGCATTGAAACCTGCCATCGCTTTGAGATTGTGTTTCTGGGCGAAACTCTTCTCGTAGTCAATGTAGGCGTTAAGTGTCCACGTGTTTTCTTTCGAGTTGTCTTTCCACACGGAAGTTTTTTCTTTCTCCACGATGTAGGTAGGATTGGCGTCTAACCAGTTGATGCCGTAAACCGAGAAGTCTTGCGAGCCACTGTTCATGTTCTGGATGGCGTAGGTGAAGTCGGCATTAAACGTCAATCCCTCCAGAATGTTCGCTTTGACAAATGCGTTCATGCGAGTGAAGTCGGTAGCGGTCTTCTCCGTAGCTGCCTGTTTCAGCTGTGCCAGCACACGTGTGTCGTACCCGCCGATTGTGCCTGAAGGGATGAAGAACGAACCCCAACGCCAAAGGAATTGGTACACATTGTTATATGTGTCGGGGCGTTCGTAGTCGCGACGTGTATAGTTAAAGCGTGCTCCCACCTGTAGCCAATCGTATAAGCTACTGGTTACGTTAACCGTAGCATTGTATTTGTCCAGTTTGTCGGGGCGTATCTTCATGATTCCGTCCTTGTGGTCATAGCCAAAGGAGATATAGTAAGAACTCTTCCCCGACGAGCCTTGTATCGACAAAATGTGACTTTGTGAGGGAGCGGCATTGTTGTAGAAAATCTTGTTCACATCCCAGTCGGCATAGTAGTAAGGCTTACCGTCGATGAATGCATAGTCGCCCACGTTGTTCTCGTCTATGTATGGACGCATCTCGCGATAGTTTGTTTTGCCCCCATTTTGCTGTTTCCACTTTTCTGCGAGGGGCAGCAACTTTTTGAAATGCATGCCAAATAGCTCAACTGTGTACTCTTTGGCATTGGCTTTACCTTCCAAGGCTGCTCTCAATTGTGTGGGAACGTCGGGATAATCAGGGATAAAGGTTGCCTGATCCCACGCGAAGTTGTTGCTGTAAGTGATGGTCGAGCGTTCCGTGGGATGTGCTCCTTTGGTCTGTATCAGTATCACACCGAAGGCGGCCCTTGTTCCGTAGATGGATGTAGAGGCTGCATCCTTGAGCACCGACACGCTTTCGATGTCTTGCGTGTTAAGGAACGAGATGTCGTCCATGGGCACGCCGTCTACCACGATCAATGGATTGCTTTTGGCATCGTTACTCAATGTTCCCACGCCACGTATGCGCAGGGTGGGCTTGCCGTTGATATCGCCATTGTTACTGATAACCGACAAACCTGGTACAGCACCTTGCAAGGCCTTGGCCACATCTTGTTGTGGACGTCCGGCCATGGTCTTTGAGAGGTCTACGGTGCTTACGGCACCCGTAAGATTAGCCTTTTTCTGTGTGCCATAGCCCACTACAACCACTTCGGAGAGTTGGCCAGCATCTTCTTGCAGCTCAATCTTCATGGATTCTGAAGCCGCAACGGTTACGGTTTTATAACCCACGTATGAGATGCTCAACTTAGCGCCTGGGCGCACATTGAGGGTAAATCGCCCGTTAATATCGGACACGGCACCCATAGTTTTTCCAACCACAGCCACTGTTGCGCCTGTGATGGGTTCGCCCTGGGTATCGGTAATCACACCCGTGATAGTGTTCTGCTCTTGCAGTTCAGTCACGATAGCGGCTCCTTGAGTATTTCCTGCCATGGCCGTCAGCATAGTAGACGGGGCGGTTAGGGAAGCCAGCGTTGCAAGTAAACAATAAGCTTTTTTCATAAGGACATTATTAAGTAGATACGTTGTGATACCTGCTGGCGTTGTTTTAGCCTTTTGTTGAGGGGGGATTTGACGCCATGGTGCGGGCTCGCTCGGTATACTGTTGTCAACTTTAAATTGTTTAGAAACTACGGCCTTTTCATCTTATTAGGCCTGGATATCATTTTAGGTATAGGCAAATTTACAAGTTTTTAATATACATAGACTTATTTTTGTGTTAAAAATAATTTATATCACAAGATTTAAGAGTTTAGCAATAAAAGGTTAATAGGTAATTCGCTCGCTGTTTTTACAATGTTTTTACGATATTGTTAGTTGGCGACGTGTAAAAATATAAGAGATTTAATCTTGTGCAACGGCGTATTTACAGAATGTTATTTTGGAAGGGTCGACACCGTCAATATTTTCGTTTCGGCTACGGTTTAATTAATCGTTTTATTATATAGGCTTTAGTAAAAGACCTCGTTGGCTTGTACTTTGTTGACCCATAATTGTGTAATTATCTCCCGTTAGATAAGCGCTTGCACGCAGCTTTAGCAGTTCTTGAAGTGTTACAACTGATATGTAATGCTGTTCCAGATGATGTGTAGTCTTGTTCCATCATAAATGGAACATTGTTCCGCACTATCTGGAATGGCAGTACCGCTTATCTTTACCGAGGCGTTAGTTGAAAAAGCTTTGTACAAAAGCTTTTTCAACCAACGTCATGAATTAAGGATATGCCTAACCAAATGTTGGTGCAGGGATGTGGATGAACAAGTGAGAGGGGGTTGGGAATGAAGCTTGTTATTGGCCTAGACGGCAAAAACGTTTGCTTACTCCTCCATTCTTTGCGCCACCTTTCCACTCTTTTCATTGTATTTCTTTCGCGATTTGCCTGTTAAGAAAGGGATGGCGATGAGGAAGAAAATAAGTAGGAAGTCGGCAATACCAACGGTAAGGATGATGTTGACGAGGGTTCTGACAGACATGTTCCAGCCTTCGGGCAGGGTGATGCCCCATATCTTGATGATGGCAAAGAGAGCAACGAGCACGATAAGCAGCACGATGCTCCATATTATGGCTTTGATATATTTCATTGTTTGGCGAGTTTATACGTTTATAAGTATATGATTTGACCAGTTTACCAGTTAACCCGTTAACCGGTAAACAAGATTATAAGTTGTCGAGTTTATGGGTTTATGCGTCTACAAGGCGTTGGAAACAGCATGCTATGCGGGTGTTATATCTCGTTGAGCAGCTCGCGTTTCTTCGCTTCGTAGTCGGCATCCGTAATTACGTTTTCGTCTCTTAGCAGGCGCAAGCGAGCCAATCGGCGTGATAAATCGTCGTAGGCCGTGCTGCGTTCGTTCATCAGTTGAGTGGCGGCTCCCATTTGTTTGCCCATCTCAAGTCCAACGCCCATCTGCACGCCACTGCCCGAAAGGCCTCCTTCGTTGCGTGCGGCATCGCGCAAGGCACGTAGTTTTTCCAGTTCGGCATAGGTAAGTCCGCCCGCCTGTGCAGCCTGCGAGTCGGCCGTAACATCTGCAATTCGGCCTATTCGCTCTTGCGTTTGTTCATCGAAGAGCGTTCCGTCTACGCGGAAGTCGGTGAGGGTGAAGCCCAGTTTCTGTGTCTCTTCGTTGAGTAAGGTGGCTAGCTCTTGACCAATTTCGGTGAGGTGCCCGTCTATCTGGTTGTACGAGTAGCCCAGCTTGTGGATGGTCGTAACGATATTTTGCGACAGACGGCCCAATATCAGATCGCGTATCTCGCTGTTGCTAACTTCTGTTCGTGCACCAACGATGTCTTTAAAAAAGTGCTCAACGTCGCTTATTTGGTAAGAGAACGTTCCATTAACGCCCATTTCTACGGGCAGGTTATATTGCTCGTCAATAAACTTTACGGGCGAAGAGGTGCCCCATTGCTGGTTCGTTACTTGCGCCTTGCGATAGAAATAGATGTGCAACTTGTGTTCGCTTTCGAAATTTTGGCGAAGGTTTACAAGTGTGGTGAAGAAGGGGTGGTTGTCGGTCTTGAGGTTAAAGGTTCCTTCTTCCGTCAGTACGTCTACCACTTTGCCTTCGTAAACCAACACTGCGCCTTGTCCTGGGCCAACTATCAGTTTGCTGGCGTTCTTTATCTCGTCGGTTTTAGTGGGATATTTGTACCACAAGTATTGTTGTTTATCAGCCTGCCATTGAATTACGGCCGACAGCTGATTGCGAAAAAGATTGGCTATGCCCATAATGTATGTATATATTATAATGTGTAACGAAATGCATTTGATGTCTAAACGCACTTAAAATTCTCTCACGGCGATGGTTTTCCCGTCGTTTCCGATTAACCAAGCGCTACGGTAGCTGGGGATAAGGAAGCCTTCGGGCGAGCGCACTACATTTTCTATGTTGGTGGTGTTGAACTTGGCTGGCGCCTTTATCGACCACTTGCGCTGGGCGGTATTGGCGTCTAACAGCTGGTAAACGTACTCGGCATCTTCCTTGGCCGTGGGTTTATAGCGTATAAGCAGTTGCGAGTTGTCGAACCAAAGCACGCTTGGCGAGAAGTATATGGCCTCAGGTGTGAAGTCGGAATAGTTGATGAGGCGCGCCATCTTGCGGTCGAATGTGCTGATGAAAGCCTTTACCGAGCCTGCATTTCCGAAGAAAATGCCCGATTTTCCACCAAAATCCCTGCACCATCCGAATTCCCACGAATCTCTTTTGGGCTGACCTTCTTGCGTGTAATGGGTGTATTTCACCAGTTGTATTTGCTGCTCTGGATAGTCTGTGGTTTGCTTTGAGAAAGCGAACGCCGTGCGAACGGTGGGGTTAGGCAGCTTGGCTTGGCAGGCATCGAAAAGCTCGCGCGACGTGTATGTCTTGCCGATGAGCGGCAGGTAATAGCGCTCTTTGCCAAGGTTGGTCATCACCTTGAAGCCATCAGAGTCGCCTGGGTAAAGTGGTTCGATGCTAGCGAAGCCTTCACGCAGTTCGGGTACGTTCTTGTAGACGGTCATCTCTTTCAGTTCGAGCGAACTTGGGTCTATGGTGTACCATGTGCTCTTGTTGATAACTACGTTTATCCAGCCGTTCTCGAAGGTTCGGGTTTGCACATCGTCAAGCTTATCTACTGCCAGACGCTGCTCTTTTATCTTCTCGTCTTTCTTCACGTCGTACACCCGCATTAGGTAATCGATCTTTTCATTGCGGTAATCGCCCTTACTAACGGAACCAAAAACCGCCACGACAGCTCGCCCGTCTTTGGTGAGGAAGGGCATAATGTGCTCGGTGTTGAAACGTTCCTTCTCTTCGGGCATGCTAGAAAACACCGAGGGAGTTGAATGCGTGGCACTGCTTCTGAAGCATTTGACGATGATAGAGGGTATGGATATGAAGCAAATAACGGCTACCGCTATCAGCAAATATTTGATAATGTTGGTTTGGGAGACGTTGTCGGTGGGGCCAACGTAATGGTGATTGATGTTGATATCATCGCTATCAATGAAAAATTCGGTGGAGCATGCTTCGCATTGGTAATAGTCGGTTCGTGTTTCTTTTACCTTAACGCTTCCACAATGTGGGCATTTAATTACTTTGATTCGTTTGCTCATGTTTGTTTTCCAATTCTCTAAAGATGGGTTATTGTTAGCCTCGCACTCCTTATTATATATGCAACAGGGTTGGAGTGGATGGCCAAACAAGTGAAGAAAGGCACTCCGACCTCTGGCGGTCGGAGTGCGATTTATCGGTGGGGGAGGGTTGGCTGGGTTAAAGGCTCTAAGTGTTCAGGAGTTCTTATGTGTCGATGAATTCCGATATAGCCTTGCAACCGTATGGGCTTAGTTGCCCTTGCCGCCCCCTAAGCGTTTGCTATCGTTTCGCGTCCAGTTGCTTTTTAAGCAGCATGGGAATTTCGCTTGTTTCTCTAGCTACGGGTATTCCGGCCGCTTCGAAGGCTGCAACCTTCTCTTTTGCCGTACCGCTTCCGCTCGAGATGATGGCTCCTGCGTGACCCATTTGCTTGCCTTTGGGTGCTTCTCTGCCCGAGATGAAGGCGGCAACGGGTTTGGTTACGTGCGCCTTAATGTATTCGGCGGCCCGCTCTTCGGCATCTCCGCCAATCTCTCCGATAATGGCAATGCTGTCGGTTGCAGGGTCGTTCTCGAACATTTCGAGCAAATCTTGGAAGTAAAGGCCCACGATAGGGTCGCCACCTACACCCACGGCGGTGCTTTGTCCCATACCGTTTTGGGTGAGATTATACACCACTTCGTAGGTCAGTGTTCCGCTTCGACTGATAACTCCTGTGCCGCCTTTCTTGAAAATGTTAGTGGGCATGATGCCAACCATACTCTCTTCGGGCGAGATAAGTCCGGGACAGTTGGGCCCTATTAGTTTAGCGCCCTTCTGGCGGATGTAGTTATAGGCCTGAACCACGTCTAATGTGGGCACGCCTTCTGTGATACAGATGATGAGTTGGATGCCTGCGTCGGCTGCTTCCATCATCGCATCTTTGGCGAAAGCTGCGGGAACGAAGATCACGGAGGTGTTGGCTTGGGTGGCCTCAACGGCATCGCGCACGGTGTTAAACACGGGGATGCCACTCACTTCTTGTCCTGCTTTGCCTGGCGAGGTGCCTCCAACGACGTTAGTGCCATACGCTTTCATCTTGGTGGCATGAAAACCACCGTCTCGGCCCGTGATACCTTGCACGATAAGCCTTGTATTTTTGTTGATTAGTATACTCATTTTGGGATGTTTTTAGTTTGTGGGTGAATTGTTCACTACTGGTTTATGTACACCCGTTGCGGGGTGTTGCACTCGCGTTTTGTTGTCTTGTGGTTAATATCCAGCGGCTGCCACGGCTTTCTTACCAGCCTCGGCCATGGTTTCTGCCACAATAAACTTGGTGCCTTTCAGCAGTTCGCGACCTTCTTTCTCGTTGGTTCCAGTCAGTCTGATAACGATGGGCATGTCGGTTTTTAGTTCCTTAAAGGCCTCGATGAGTCCTTGAGCCACGTCGTCGCAGCGTGTAATTCCACCGAAGATGTTGATGAGCACCACGCGCACATGCTTGTCTGCAAGCAACAGTTTCATGGCTTCAACAATCTTTTGGGGGTTCGAGCTGCCGCCGATATCGAGGAAGTTGGCGGGATTTCCACCGTAAAGCTTAATCATATCCATAGTGGCCATGGCCAATCCAGCGCCATTAACCATACATCCTATTTCGCCTCCGAGGTTCACGTAGCTAAATCCCTTGTCCTTAGCTTCCTGTTCCTTCCTCTCGTCGTCTGTGGGTTCGAACATCGCGAAGATGTCGGGATGACGATAAAGGGCATTGTTGTCGAAGGTCATCTTTGCGTCGATGGCCTTCAGCTGTCCGTCTTTGGTGAGCACCAGCGGGTTAATCTCGGCCAGCGAAGCATCTTTTTCCACGAAGAGCTTATACAATTTCTGGAACAAAGGCACAGCTTGCTTCACCTGAGCCATGTCGTCGAAGAGCTTGAAAGCAGCTTCGCGGGCCTTGAAGTCGGTAAGTCCTACGGATGGATCGATGGCAATCTTGAAGATTTTCTCTGGCGTTTCTTTCGCCACGGCCTCGATATCCATGCCTCCTTCGCGGCTTAGCATGAGTATGGCACCTTTCGACTTGCGGTCGATAACGATGCTCACGTAATATTCGGCGGCGATGTTTACGGCCTCGCCAACCAGTATACGGTCTACGGTGAAGCCCTTGATGTCCATCCCCAGAATGCTTGTGGCATGCTGAAGCACTTCGGCCTCGTTGCTGGCAAGCTTCACACCGCCGGCCTTTCCACGTCCACCGGTGTGCACTTGCGCTTTAACCACGCATCGTTCTGTGCCAAGTTTCTTGAAAGCTTCTACTGCCTCTTGGGGCGTTTTGCATAGAATGCTGTTGTCTACTGGCACGCCATAACTTGCAAAAATACCTTTTGCCTGATATTCATGAACTTTCATAGTTTGATAATTAATTATTTGAGAATGAGTTCTAAGTGCAAATTTAGTTTTTTTGTTTTAACCCACGGCGTTGTTTGCAGGGGTAATTTACGGAATAATGATTTTTTAACAGACGCCCATTTTGTAAGCTTTCTGACATTGTTTTGCGTTTTTGCAGTTGTGTTTGTCTACCTTATGTGCTATGTGGCCATGTGGCTTACAAGTTGAAAGGTAATCGCTGGTTGGGACGAACAAGTTGAAACGTGCGCATAGTTCATCCCAAACGCACTGCAAAGGGGTGGCTCAATTGAGCATGAGGTTCATTTCCGCCCGTTCTTCCTCAAAGATGAAGTCGGCCAATTGCTCAATGCGCAGCCTCATGGCATTAGCGTCTGGTTCGTCGGTTTTCTTCACTTTTCCGTTCGCCAAGATGTAATAGGCGTTGTTCATGGGTATGTCGTGGTCGTCTTCCACACGTATCACGGTGTTCGTTTCGGGGTGTTGCTGCAAGTAAAGTTGCAGTGCACGCTTAACGTTCACTACACGAATCATGCCTGGCACATTGTTTTCGGGGCGTTGGTATTGGTCGCCTGCAAGCCGAATGTCTTCTTTAGCCACGTCGAAAGCATCGGCATCGTGTAGCAAGATGCAGGTCTTGGCGCGTTGCCAACGGTCGAATGTGGCGAAATCCATGTCCTCCACGTCTTCTGGGGGTGGCGTGCAAGTTATCTGTTTGGCATATCCGCACTTGCCATACCATTCGAAGAGCCATTCTTCGGCAGGGATAAGCGCGGCGAAAACCGTATCTTTATAATAGAGGTCGAAGTGTGCCTGACGCATCAAATTGTCGGCAACGCCCTGCTGTCGGTAGTCAGGATGGGTGCTAACACCGCTGATATAGGCCGCCTTCACTTCCTGTCCGTGGTACAGCAGGTTGTAAGGAAGAGTTTGAAGCGCCGCCACCACGTGATCGTCTATTTGGCAAACGATGTTGTATTTGGGCCTGAACACACGCGAGAAGTATAGGTCCATGAACTTATCTGAGTCGCGAAACACCAGCTTCCACAGCTCGCGCGTCTCCTCTTTGATGCGGTTCACGTCTTCGAAAAGCGCCAATGGGTGTTTCTCCATTACGCTATTCTTCTCTAAGAGAATATCGGGCTTGTACGATTCTTTTGCCCTTCGCAGTCCTTCGTCGCCCATATCCTCTTCGCGATTGATGTAGAAATACTGCTCGGGCAGGTGTTTCACAAATTCTTGGTTGATGATGGTGAACGCCCCCTCATAGTTCACGTCGGCCTTCTCAACGCATACGTCGAAGGTATTTTGGTTGATGGGGCAGCCAAAGGTGAATGCCACCAGCTTGTCGTCTACCCAAATGGTGCCGCCTGTAAGCCCCAATCTGTCCCATCGGTTAAAGGCACGCGTCATCGAACGTAGTTCTCCCGAGAGTCCTTCGTCAAGGTCTTGCTCGTCGTTATCGTCTTTCGACACGCTTCGCCATTGCTTTTCCAAGGCTAGGCATTGGGGGATGAGGTCGGGGGTAAGCTCCTTATATATATAATGAGGATAAAGGCTTTTGAACTTATTGATGTGATTGCGCTTGCTTTGCAACTTCTTTCCCGAGAGGTTAATCAGCTTTTCGCGCGTATAGATGTAGTCGGCCGAGTCTCTGTTGGGCTTTATTTCGAAGGTGTCGGGGAAGCGTATCTCAATAAGATCGCGCATATAATTGCACACGCCCATCAGCAAAAAGGGATGTCCCATGGCGATAGAGTCGTCTCTAATGGCCTTAATCACGTTGATGGAGCATTCGTCGCAGGGTTTCACCTTATACGTCCCGTCGTCTTGCAGCTGGGGTTTGGCCACGGGCATCATGTACGCCAAGTGGCGATTAAAGTGAAACCTGAACACCAAGTAATCGTCTACGATGGCGAACTGTGTGTTGTAAAGAAATCTCCAACTGATGAGGTTGGCAAACGAGAGATCGCAATTTTGGCGCTCGCCCCATAGCGTGTAGCTTTGGATGAGTTGTCGATCGCCTGTTGTCAAGTCTTTGAATTTTATCATAAACTTTTGTTAGTTGCTGGTGTGGGACGTGCTTTGTTGGCCTTGTTCTGCTGCTTTTGTTCGCTATCGAATATGCCATGGTGAAGGCCTTTGACTGCCCCATGACACAAAATTATCAATTTTTATTTGTCGGACAAAGGCTATCCCACATATTTTTGTTACTTTTGCATTGTGCATATAGCAAATCAACGTAATAAAAAGATAACTTCTTAAAAATAAGGTAGAGAATAATGGACCTATTACACCAAATCATAGAACGCGCCAAAAGTGATAAACAGCGCATCGTTTTGCCCGAAGCAAGCGAAGATCGTACGCTTCGTGCTGCCGATAGAGCATTGGCCGACGAGATCGCCGACATCATTCTCATTGGCAACCCCTCTGAAATTCATAAGCTGGCAGAGGCTCGCGGACTGGTAAACATTGACAAGGCAACCATCATCGACCCTGAAGACAACCCTGATAGCGAAGAGTTGGCACAACTGCTAGCCGAACTTCGCAAGAAGAAAGGTATGACTTTGATGCAGGCTCGCGAACTGGTGAAGAACAACCTGTACCTTGGTTGTATGCTCATTAAAACCGATCGGGCCGACGGACAAATATCTGGCGCACTAAGCACAACGGGCGACACGCTTCGACCTGCATTGCAAATTATCAAATGCGAACCAGGTGTCACTTGCATAAGTGGTGCTATGCTGCTCGTAACCGACCAAAAAGAGTATGGCGAAGACGGTGTGGTGGTGATGGGCGATGTAGCCGTTACACCCATGCCCGATGCCAATCAGCTGGCCCAAATAGCTGTTTGTACCGCTGCTACGGCACGCTGTGTGGCTGGATTTAAAGATCCGCGCGTGGCTATGTTAAGCTTCTCTACCAAGGGAAGTGCCAGTCACGAGGTGGTAGACAAGGTGGTTGAGGCCACCCGATTGGCCAAAACCATGAACCCCGACTTGCGTATCGATGGCGAATTGCAGGCCGATGCTGCACTGGTTCCATCTGTTGGACAGAAAAAAGCACCTGGAAGTGCCATCGCCGGTAATGCCAATGTGCTGGTGGTGCCCAACCTCGAAGTGGGAAACATTGGCTACAAGCTGGTGCAACGCCTAGGAAACGTCCAAGCCATTGGCCCAATTTTGCAGGGCATAGCACGTCCCGTGAACGACTTGAGCCGTGGTTGCTCGGTAGACGACATCTATTATATGGTGGCCATCACTGCTTGTCAGGCGCAAGATGCTAAGGCTAAGGCCTGCACCCTTTCCGCTGACAAGTAATTTGGAGTTGCCGAGTTGCGGGGATGTTTAAGTTGATGTGGTTTGCAGAACGCATTTCACAAGCCCACTCATACAAGCTTATAAGTTCTGGATGAGATAGTGGTTGAAGAATTTAAAAACTCAATAAATCACGAACTCAAAGGCTCAATAGCTCATGAACTTACGAACTCATGAGCTCATGAACTCAATAACTCACAAACTCAGAAGCTCACGAACTAAAGAAAACAACGATATATAAGAATGAAAATATTGGTATTAAACTGTGGTAGCTCGTCCATTAAGTACAAGCTCTACAACATGGACGACAAGTCGGTACTGGCACAAGGAGGCGTTGAACGCATCGGACTAGACGAGGCTTTCTTAAAACTGACCCTGCCCAATGGCGAGAAAAAGGTGATTATGCACGACATGCCCGACCATAAGGAGGGTGTGAACTTCGTTTTCCAAACCCTTCTCGACAAGGAAATAGGCGCCATCAAAGACCTCAGCGAGATTGATGCCGTAGGCCATCGCGTCGTTCAAGGCGGCGATAAGTTTAACGACAGCTGCATCGTTACACCAGAGGTAGAAAAGGGAATAGAAGACCTTTGCGACCTCGCACCCGTGCACAACGCGGGTCATTTGCGTGGTATCAGGGCCGTAGATGCACTTATGCCCACCACACCGCAAGTGGTTGTGTTCGACAATGCTTTCCATAGCACCATGCCCGAACATGCTTTCCTCTATGCAGTTCCTTATAAGTTCTACGAAGATTACCATGTTCGTCGCTACGGTTTCCATGGTACCAGCCATCGTTACGTATCACAACGTGTGTGCGAATACCTTGGTCGCGACATTAAAACCCAGCGTATCATCACTTGCCACATCGGTAACGGAGCCAGCATGGCTGCCGTTAAGTTCGGCAAATGTGTAGACACGTCTATGGGTCTTACGCCACTCGAAGGTCTGATGATGGGTTCGCGTTCGGGCGACATCGACCCCTCGGCCGTTACTTATCTCATGGAAAAGACGGGAATGAAACCCCAAGAGATGGCCGAATACCTCAACAAGCAAAGTGGCGTGTTGGGTATCACGGGCATTTCGTCGGACATGCGCGAGATAGAAAGTGCTGCAGCCGAAGGCAACAAGCGTGCTCAGCTAGCCCTTGACATGTACAACTACCGCATCAAGAAATATATCGGAGCATACGCCGCAGCAATGGGTGGTGTGGATATCATCGTTTGGACGGCCGGCGTAGGTGAGAACCAAACGGGTACGCGCCTTGATGCGTGCAGCGGTTTAGAGTTTCTTGGCATTAAGATGGATGCCGAAGCCAACAAGGTTCGTAGTAAAGAGGCCATCATTTCTACACCCGATTCGAAGGTTACGGTATGCGTTATACCCACCGATGAAGAACTGGTTATTGCTAGCGACACGCAAAGGCTTGTTAGCAAGCAAGGATAAGGAGGGCGCTTTTACCCTCTCACACTAACGAAGAGACCAATCAGGCACACCGCCCGATTGGTCTCTTCTTTTTCTACCCACAGTAAAGTACTTTCCTTTTTATTGGCCCTCATAGCTTTTGTTGATGTATTTTGCCTGGTTCTATTTCGTCCGCGCTCTTCGTTATTTGGCCAGTCAACCGCCACGAACTTAGCGCTTAAATTGCCCGAAAATAGCTCTTGCACATAGTCTTTCTATCTCTCGCTTTGGTACAGCTATTTTGGACTCCTGTTCCATCTTATCTGGAACAACGTTCCATATCAACTGGAACCCTGTTCCAGATAAGATGGAGCAGGGTTACACCTAAGTTGTAACACAACGGTTAGTGATTAATGTTGATATAAGGGCATAACTCGTTGGTTGTAAGAGGGCCTCTTTCGAAATTTAATAACTACTGCGTTTAGCTAGGAAAAGTCGTGGCTATGGGTGTTTAGGTTAAGAAATGACAGTATGGGTATTGGTTTTTTCGTTGTGTGCAATGCATAAATCGCTAGGCGTAGGTTGGCGCAATAGGCGGCTTTTTCATCTTTATCTTGATTAGAAAAGTTGATATTTTATCCATGACTTGCATATATGTATATACGCGAGTTCGGGATAAGAGAAATTCGTTATGCCAACTACCGCGTAGCGGTTGGCCTGTTGGTAGGGCAGGGTTGGGAG
>ERZ773070.610-NODE-610-length-25749-cov-5.004748_pt1 | contig 25749 bp, 20 predicted proteins | sample MGYA00580618_ERZ773070 | MGnify/ENA primary metagenome ERZ773070 (study PRJEB29015, sample SAMEA2738023) | human oral metagenome | biome: human oral; feature: human-associated habitat; material: dental | place: China | collected 2019 ... | reverse complement strand
CGGTTGGTCCGGGCGCATTTTGTATGCGCGTTGTGTACGCGCGGCTGGTGAGGACCAGATGCGGCCGTGCGAGGCGCACGTGACGCAAGGGTGCGCGGGAGCGGGACCAGGCCTGCGCCGTGTCTGGTGTGTGCGGCGCTTGGTGGCGTGTCGTGTGCTGGGTGCAGATGATGAGTGGGGTGTGCCGTGTCTGGTGTGTGCGCTACTTCGCTTGCGGCCCTGCATCTCAGTAAAACGGTGTGTGGGGCTTCCGTTCGCTGCAGATTGTGATCGCGCTGTGCACATGGGGATAGGTTGTTCGTGTGCTGGGCTGGTGTTGAGGACGCTCGTGGTGGCGTGAGGAGCCCGTCTATGGGGGGCGCCAATCCACTGGCTTTCGTTCTGGATAGGAAACGCCGTTCTGGATAGGAACCACGCATCTGGATAGGTTATTTAGCTATCCAGAACGCGATAACCTATCCAGTTCACTGTTTCCTATCCAGAACATGAACTCGTTGTGGGGCGCGTCCGATCCGGAAACGTCGATTTCGCCCATCGCAGCGCTCGGTGGGAGGGCTCCATAGAAGGCGATGATCGAGTGATGAACTCGTACGCCCTAGCGCTCTCATGAGCCTCAACCGTAGACCCTCCCAGTCGTTGTAGTCCGGCCAGCTGACACGAATAACGTTCCATCCTGCATCGCGAAGATCCTGATCCCTGCGGATCCACTCCCGTTTTGCGCGCGCAAGATCGGATTGGTTGTCCCCTAGTTTCCCGATGCCGTCAAATTCAATGATGATTCGTAGATCTGCGATGACAATATCTGCGTAATAGTGACGACCCCGGACCTCAATGTGCACTTGAGTCAGTGACGGGAAAGGGCTGATCGAGCGCACAAGCCAAAGCAAGGCTGCTTCAGCAGGATTCTCGCATCCAGGATCAATCGCGCGAAGAATGGCGCATGCTCGGCGGAGTCCTCGTTTTGTGGGGGAGCGTTCGAGGCGCTTGAGGAGCGCTACGCGGATTTCCTCTGCCTGTTCACGTGATTCCATCTGCTCAAACATTGAAAAGTTGCTCCACTGATGCAGTGCCATGCATCCGAGGACGAAAGCCTCCAACGGCTCCTCTTGCTGAACGCAACGGATGAGTGCATCGTACGGGTGTTCCGTTTCCAATCCGTTAGTGCGTCTGCGTTCCTCAGAGAGTGGAGGGATGCTGGAACAGGTGACACCTGTTTCGGGTACTGTCGTTGAGCCGACCGAACACGCTGGAAGTCGGGAAGTGGATCGTCTTATTGGCCTGTAGATGGTTATCTGTGGATTAGCGGACCATCCCTGAATTCCGTTGAGTAGAAGGCAACTACGTCCTACGTACAGTGCTTGGTGTTGTAGGGATGCATTCACTGCATGGATTCGGGCGAGGGCAACCGCGTTCCATATTTCCCAAGGAGTTGACTCGTCTGGATGCAGTGGGAGAGCAGCTGCAATGCCGCGCATGATGCGCACGGTGACGGGCGAATGCGCTTGGCTCTTTGGTGTCTGTAAGACATCGGTGACGACAACAGGTACCTGGTTCATGTATCCAGCTTTGAACAGAGCTTCGAGTTGGGGGTAGTCGAAAAGGAGGGCCTGTGGATAACCGGGTCTCTCTTTTTGTCCCTGTGCATAACGGCGAGGAGTGAGGTGTCGGGAGTCGCCTGTCAGGATGGGGGCGGAAGCGCACGCGGAGAGCTGTTAGCGATGGGGTGTGTGAGGGGGACTGATATCTGAATGCACGCTGTTGGAGTTAGGTGCGCCCCGTAGAGATCAACGAGGAGAAGCCTCACGCACCATCTGGATAGGAAATGGAAATCTGGATAGGTTATTGCGTTCTGGATAGCTTAATAACCTATCCAGATAACTAGTTCCTATCCAGAACAACGTTTCCTATCCACAAGCCAACTCTACTATTTCCGTTGAACCGAATACGCGCGTGCGACACTTGAACGAGCATCCAGATATTGGCCGATCTGCTCATGTCAGATCCTGATGCAACCGGGCGCCTCGATCTTCCGCGAGAAGTGCAGAAGCCTTCGACTTCGGCGCGGTCGACTCCGAGCTTATCCACCTGCGGTGGTGTTGCACTCGCGTCGCAGCGAGGAGCGAACCACTCTCGCGCGTATCCTGGTACCTGTTGGCGCTCGGGCGCGTCCCGGTGCGCGCAGACTGATTCATCGATATGAAAGAGGCCCCATGTCCCTCCAGATGCGTCTCGTTCACGCCCGCTTGGGGTTGACTCCTCCCGCGCTGCACACCGAGGAAGCCGCCCGGGATATGGCTGCGCACGCCCCGCGGCAGGAACCGATGCCCGAACGCATGCGTGCGCGCTTCACTGAGACGCGCCAGGGCGGGGTCACCCGAGTGACGCCGAAGCAGGGCATGCGCGCCGGTGGAGCCCTCATGTTTATGCACGGTGGCGCTTACCTGTTCCCCCTGGTTGACGGGCAGTGGGGCGTCGTGGAGGGCCTGATTGATCGTACCGGCTTGCCCGTCATTATCCCCGACTACCCGCTCGCCCCCGACCACACCGCGACTGAGGCCTTCGACTTCGTTCAGCCCATCATCGACGAGGCCAAGGCTGAGTTTGGTCGAGTCATCATCTTCGGTGACTCCGCGGGTGGCGGCCTTGCCCTGTCCCTCGCCATGCAGCGTCGCGACGCGGGTGCGCCTCAGGTAGACGGCCTTGTTCTGTACGCGCCGTGGGTGGATGTCACCATGACGAACCCCGCGATCGAGGAGGTTCAGGGACGCGACAAGATCCTGCGCGCGCCCGGACTGGAGTGGGCGGGCCGCGCGTGGGCGGGCGACCTGGACCCCGCAGACTGGCGGGTCAGCCCCCTGTACGGTGACCCGGCGGGGCTGCCGCCGATGCGGATTTTTCAGGGCGACGCGGATATCTTGGGCCCCGACACGATCGAGTTCGCCCGCAAGGCGGCTCGCGCTGGCGTCGACGTGCGCCTGCGCGTGGAGCCGGACGGCTTCCACGTCTACGTGCTCTCAGTCCCCGTTATTCCCGAGGCCGAGGCCGCCCTCGACCACAGCGCGCGCTTTATCTCGGGGATTCTCACCCAGCCGTGAGCCGACCCGTTTCACGCCCCGTTTCACGGCCTCGCTGATCGAGGGCAAGAAGCCGCCGATGTGTACGTGCGTCGGAGTGACGGCGTGCCTCGTCAATCCAGCCTTGCTTGATCGATGATCCACGAGTAGTAGTAGACGTCAAGTGTCATTGAAGTTGTCCCTGGATTCTTGATGCAAGCACTGTACAGGACTTCGTCGACGCGTCGGTCATCGAGAAATACGCGGCTATCGATGACTGTCTGACGGGTGGTTCCGTCGGCCAGGGTCATGATGAAGTGATAGTCAGCTACGGACATGGTTCGGTAGCGTCCCTGTGGTTCTCGGCGCGAAACAAGTTCGCGTGTGCACGATGAGACGGTCACAGTCTGCGGACCGGTGAAGAGATCGAAGACGACACGCGTCCCGTAACCTAGAGCGTTGTAGGCGCTTGGAATCAGAATAAGCACCGGTATCACGAGGGCTGTGGCTCGTTTGTGCAAGCCCATGACAGTGCCAGCTCTCTCGCGCTTGTCGAACCATTGAAACAAGTAGGTAATGGCGGCGATGCATGCGAGCATGATGAGAAACGCTGTGCCGTAGGAGAAAGTCAGCCAGCGGAACCGAGAGGGGCCATGAGGGGAAATTGTGTCTGCCAAATGGGCCAAACCATACAAGATGAGAGTGAGGACGATCCAGAACGCTGTCCCATAGCGCTTCTGCTCTTTCGTCAGCGAACTTGTTGGGGATTGGGGTGTGGTAGACGTGTTCTTACGCTTGCTCATGGGGGTGCTTCAATGGGGGTACTGCGGGTAGCGGTGCTCAGTCGCGTTCTTTGCGGTGCCGACGTGGCCTATGCGAGTCTCGTATAGCGAAACCGATTGAATAATAGATGGCACATCCAATGATCCCGCTCAGGATAATAGCCGCGCAGATGGGGATGATGACGGGAACGGCGATGGGTGACATGCGTGCGAATTGGATGATCATCCAGCACACAATTGCGGTGAGGCTCCCCGCCGCTACCGCGATGGCAGTGCGCGAGATCTGGGGTTCATCAACGGAGGGTTGATCGGGGGAGAGAGGCGCTTCGTTGCTCATAGGAACCATTTCAGCTGGGACGGAGACGGACGAGGCTGTTTATTCCGTGTCACTGCCCACCTGCATAGGTAGCGTGGTGTGGATTGAAGGCGGGGAGTTTTTCGGTGGTGGTGTCTCAGTGGTGCCGTGTGGCCTCGTGACGACGAGGCTCGGGCTGGGCGGGTGCACCCACCTCGTCGGTGAGAACACGCAGCATCCTACTCAACCCGCGCGTCGACGATGATCCAGCTGTGGCGATAGACCTCAAGTGTCAGAGGTGAGGCCCCCTTCTTGTCAGCGCACGCTTCGTAGAGGGTGCTGTAGATGCCGGTCGCGTCGTAGGCGGTGCTCAAGTGAGTCGTGTGCTTCGAGCCGTCGGTGAGGGTGAGATCGAACCTGTAGGACGTAGAGGTGCCTCCCCGTCGCGAGCGCGTTCTGAGCGCACTGTAGCTGCACGACTTGACGGTGACGGTCTGTGTTCCTTCGATCGTATCCGCAACCGACTGCACGGAACCAATGACCGCCATCGTTCCGACGATGAGGACGGGGATGGAGAGAACCACGAGCCAGACGATTGGCTTACGCATGTTCGTCCTGTCGCCAGCGCGCTTCGCTCGGTTCATACGGAGAGCCGTCATGACAATGATGACCGCACAGATGAGCATACTGATGGTGCCCACGGCGCTCGCGATGCATTGCCAGGTGAGTTTGATGTCGCCCACGTCGTAGAAATTGCTCAGCACAAAATAGGCAACGACACCGCTGAACGTGAGGAACTTCAGGACGTTGAGTACCGTCGCGTAGTTCGTGTTCATGACCGGACGGCCCACGTTGCCCAGTCCATGCGGCTGCATTGGGGCCTGGCCCGGGAAGGGCTGCTGGGGGTACATGCCGCCCTGGTACTGGCCGGGTTGCGGCTGCATCGGGACCTGGCCCGGGAAGGGCTGCTGAGGAGGATAACCGTGGGGGTATTGGTTGCTCATGGTGTCTCGCTGGTCAGTGGGGTGGTGTCCTCGTGCGGAGGCTAGCTCAATGTTGGGCGTGCACCGACAATACTACGGGTGCGCGCGAGCGTGGGGGCACCTGACCGAGAGGTGATGATGAGTCGGCAGAGGTATTCGTTCATGGGACAGGTACTCGCTAGACGATGCGCGCGTCAGCGATGATCTGCGTGCGCGGATACAGGTCGAGGACCAGCTTCTTCGATGAGGGGCGCAACTCGCATCCTTTGTAGAGGGTGCCGGAGATGCCCGATGCCGACTGCAACTCATCCCGTTTGTCTGTTTCGATGACAAGGACAAGCGTGCTCTTGTTGTTGAGTGTTATGTTGAATTCGTTCTTATAGCTGCTCGGGCTGGTGTTTGTTGGTGAGCTCCTCACCGGACGTTGGTACAACCAGCACGAGGAGACTGTTGTGGTGTGGGGTCCTTCGATGAGGTCGCGTGCTGCCGGCACTGCGTTGCTGATTGCGATGACTGCGGCGGCAAGTCCGACGAGGCAGATGAGGGCATACCCGGGCGCCCGAGTTTCGGCCGACTCATTCTCGCCTTCTGTGAACAAGATGCGCGTGTAGCGCACCGTGGCGGGAATGAAGGGAATGCACAAACCCGCGGCTGCGAGCCCGAACAGGCATGCGGCGAACTGCCATTGAAGTGTGGCAGTACCAAAATCGTTGGTGTGGGCCATTCCGATGCTGGTGAAAAACAGTGCTGCGATCACGCTCGCTAGACCCGCGAACACGTCGGTGGGTATCGGGAGAGTGAAGGCCTTCGTGGACTTATCCTCTGGTGTGGAACTGTCCTGTGGGTCTGTGCCTGTTGACGTCGCGTGAGGCCGTGCAGCGGTCGGCGACGATGAACGATCGCGCTGCGCAGCGGCTGAGGGGGAGGCGGCGCGGGGTGCAGGCGCCGTCGGCTCGCTGTCCGCATGCGCCTCGGAGATGTGCGGGGGCAGAGTCTCGACGGGTTTTTCATCCCCGGTGCGAGGGGTGGGAACTCCGTATGGGAACGCAGGGTCCGACCCTTCTGCGGAGGGATCAACGGGCACCGGCCCGTTGCGTGGCACCCGGTGCGCAGCCTCCACGTTCTCCTCGGGCAGCGCAGGTTCCGACCCGGTGGGCGGCGCGTACGGATTGTTACTGCGCATGCCGGGATACTACACGTCCGCCGGGGTCGCTCCCGTCCACTCGTACCAGCCCTGGTGTTGGACGATCCACGCCATGAGGGCGTACCCAGCCTGGCCGGGCAGGGTTTGCCCGTCCGCGCCTCGCGCCAGGGAGGCGGCCATGTCTTCGAACCACTGGTCATGCGCGACCAGCGGCGTGTAGCAGTCGACGAAGGGGATGCCTCGGCGCGCGCACACTTCGGAGCACGAGGAGGACAGAGCCTTCAGCGACCCGGAGTCCACGCCAGCCAGCGGCGGGGGACCCACGACGAAGCTGGGGATGCCCAGCGCGGTCGCCCGGTCGGTGATGTTAGCCAGGTTCAGGCGGGAGCGGGCCGTCGAAATGCCGGCTGCGACGTCGCCAGGGCCCACACCGATGACGAGGCCGTGGGGCTCCCCCTCGGCTAGGCGCGGCAGCACCTCGGCCTCCCAGCGCGCGGCCATCTGCTTCGTCGTCTCTGAGGGTACGGCTAGGGTCAGGAACGTGGCAGGCAGATCGAAGGTGGAGTGCGCGTTGACGCGACCGACCCAGCCCAGGCCTCGGGGGTCGCCGACGCCCGCGACGAGCTCGTCTCCGATGAAGCAGATCCGCATGGTGTTCCTTTCCGGTGCCTCCCGCGCCCCCGGTGGGAGCGCCGGCCCTCGTTAGCCTTCGAAGGCCTGCGCAATAAGGGTAGCTGCTTGCTCCTTGTGAAGCGAGGCACGTCCCGCTGCGGTCGTTGCCGACTCGGGGCGAGAGACCACGCGAACCGGGCGTCCCAGCGATGGGAACAGGTTGAGCGCCAGGTGCGGCCACGCGCCCTGGTTGCGCGGCTCGTCCTGCACCCAGGTCACCGACGCATTCGGGTACTGGGCCAGGGTCTCGGCCACCTCGGCCTCGGGCAGCGGGTAGAGCTGCTCCAAGCGGATGATCGCCGTCGACGTGTCGCCGCGGTGCTCGCGCTCCTTCATGAGGTCGTAGTACAGGCGACCCGAGCACAGCAGGACGCGCGTCACCGACGACGGATTGGTGATCGAGGAGTCGCCGATGACGGGCTGGAAGGCGCCCGAGGTGAACTCGTCGAGGTGCGAGGAGGCGGCCGACAGGCGCAGCAGCTGCTTGGGCGTGAACGCGATGAGTGGCTTGCGCGGGCGCTTGTAGGCCTGCGTGCGCAGCATGTGGAAGTAGTTCGCCGGCGTGGAGGGCTGGACGATCCACATGTTTTCCTGGGCGGCTAGCTGCAGGTAGCGCTCGATGCGCGCGCTCGAGTGGTCGGGTCCCTGACCCTCATAGCCGTGGGGGAGGAGCATGACGAGAGAGCAGCGCTGGCCCCACTTCTGCTCGGCCGAGCAGACAAACTCGTCGATGACCGTCTGTGCGCCGTTGGCAAAGTCTCCGAACTGGGCCTCCCAGATCGTGAGTGTCTCGGGGCTCTCGAGCGAGTAGCCGTAGTCGAAGGCCAGGACGCCGTACTCGCTCAGCGGGGAGTTCCACACGTCGAATCGCGCCTGACTCTCGGTGAGGAAACGCAGCGGCGTGAACTCGCGCCCGTCGTTCGCGTCGTGCAGGATCGCGTGACGCTGGACGAAGGTCGCGCGGCCCACGTCCTCGCCGGACAGGCGCACGCCGGTGCCCTCCATGAGGAGCGTGCCGAAGGCGAGGAGCTCCGCGAAGCCCCAGTCGATGGGCTTGTTTCCGAGCGCCATCTCCAGGCGGCGCTCGCACAGCTGACGCAGCTTGGGGTGAGGCTCGAAGCCCTCCGGGAAGCGTGTGTGAGCGCGGCCGATGCGGCGCAGTGCCTTGGCGGGGGCCGCGGACGTCCAGCCGATCATCATGCCGATGCCGGGCATCTGGGACTCCGGCATGGTCCATTCCTCGTCGCGGGACTCCCCGGCCTCGCCCACTCCGGCGGTGAGGGCAGGGTCGTGCGTGCGGCTGCCCGGGTTGATCTCGGACACCGACGAAGCGCCGCCCGCGCGGGTCTCCTCGAGGATGCGCCCGAGTTCCGCCTCGTACTGGGCGATCGACTGGCGGGCCTCGTCCTCGGTGAGCTGGCCGCGACCCACGAGGCCGCGGATGTACACCGCGCGCGTGGAGGGGATGCGGTCGATGAGGGAGTACATGACGGGCTGGGTCATCGACGGGTCGTCGCCCTCGTTGTGGCCGCGGCGTCGGTAGCACACCATGTCGATGATGACGTCCTTGTGGAAGGCGTTGCGGTACTCGAAGGCCAGGTGCGCGCAGCGGATGACGGCCTCGGGGTCGTCCGCGTTCACATGCAGGATCGGGACCTGCAGGCCCTTGGCCAGGTCCGTTGCGTAGCCGGTGGAGCGGCCCTGCGTCGGGCCCGTCGTGAAGCCGATCTGGTTGTTGACGATGATGTGGATCGTGCCGCCGGTCTTGTAGCCCTCCAGCTGGGAGAGGTTCAAGGTCTCCTGGACGACGCCCTGGCCGATGAAGGCCGCGTCGCCGTGGATAAGGATCGGGATGATCGGCAGGTCCGGGTCACCCAGGTGCTCCTGCTTGGCACGAACAATGCCCTCCAGGACGCCGTCGGCGGCCTCCAGGTGCGAGGGGTTGGCGGCCATGTAGACCTTCGTGGCCAGGCCGTCGTCGAGGGAGTACACGCCCCACGTGCCCAGGTGGTACTTGACGTCGCCCGATCCCTGGACGGAGTTGGGCATGTAGTTACCCTCGAACTCGTCGAAGATCTGCGCATACGACTTGCCCGCGATGTTGGCCAGGACGTTGAGGCGTCCGCGGTGCGCCATACCGATGGCGACCTCGTGGATGCCGGTGCGCGCCGAGTCGGCGAGGATGTGGTCGAGCAGCGGGATCAGTGACTCGCCGCCCTCGAGGGAGAAACGCTTCTGGCCCATGAACTTCGTCTGGAGGAACTCCTCGAAGGCCTCGGCGCGGATGAGGGTGCCCAGGATGTGGCGCTGCGCGTCGGGGGAGGGGGCCTCGTACGGGCGCTCGATGCGCTTCTGGACCCATGCGCGCTGCTCAGGATCCTGAATATGCATGTACTCGATGCCAACCGTGCGCGTGTAGGTGTCGTGCAGGCGCGTGAGGATGTCGCGCAGCAGCATCTGGTCCGAGTCGCCGAATCCGCCGGTGGGGAAGGGGCGATCCAGGTCCCACACGCTCAGGCCGTAGGATGACAGATCGAGGTCGGGGTGGCGACGCACGCGGTAGGCCAGCGGGTCGGTGTCGGCGGCGAGGTGGCCGCGCGAACGGTAGGCGTGGATGAGTTCCGCGATGCGCGCGGGCTTGCCCTTTTCGTGGTTCGGATCGTAGTCGTAGTCCGCTTCCCACGCGTAGGGGCGCGCGGGGACGTGCATCGAGGTGAAGACGCGCTCGTAGAAGCCGTCGCGGCCCGAGAGCTTGGCGTCCACGAGGGCCAGGAGGCGACCCGATGCCGCGCCCTGGATGATGCGGTGGTCGTAGGTGGAGGAGAAGAACATCGTCTTGCCGATGCCGAGGGCGGCCAGGCGCTTGGGGGAGACGCCGCGGAATTCCGCCGGGTAGTCGGTGGCGCCCACGCCGATGATGAGGCCCTGGCCGACCATGAGGCGCGGCACGGAGGTGGTGGTGCCCAGCGTGCCCGGGTTCGTCAGCGTGACGGAGGCACCCTGGAAGTCGGTGGTCGTCAGCGTCGCCGTGCGGGCACGCGCAACGAGGTCCTGGTAGGCGTCGACGAACTCGGCGAAGGTCAGGGTGTCGGCGTCGTGGATGACGGGGACCTTCAGGGAGTGGTTGCCCTGCGCGTCGGCCACGTCGATGGCCAGGCCGAAGCCGATGTGCGCGAGCTGCTCGACGGCGGGCTTGCCGCCCTCGATCGTGTAGCGCACGTTCAGGTCGGGCATCTCGCACAGAGCCTCCACCAGGGCGTAGCCGATGAGGTGCGTGAAGGAGACCTTGCCGCCGACGGTGCGCGCCAGGTGCGCGTTGATGAGGGCTCTGTTTTCGATGAGGAGCTTGGCCGGGATCTGGCGCTGGGAGGTGGCCGTGGGGATGGAGAGCGAGGCCTCCATGTGCTTGGCGGTCGCGCGCGCCGCGGACTTGAGGATGTGGAGCTCGTCGTGCGAGGGCGCGTCCTGGAAGAGCGTGAAGGCTGCGCGTCCGTGCTGCTGGCGCGTGTAGGGGCTGGTGGCCTCGGCGACGGCGGCGGGTGGGGCGGGCGGCAGGTCGGAACGCGTCACGGAGACGACGTGTGCGTGCTCGGTGGCGGCCGCCTCGGGCGCATCGTCTTCGATGTCGAGGGTCGGCGGGGTTACCGAGACGGGGGCAACGGGGTCAACGGGGACTGCGGCATTGACCGACGAGGTCGGGGCCGGCTCCGGGGTTGAGGGAGCTCCCTCGGGGATGTCGGGACGCTTGGCGCGCAGCTGCGGGGGAGCGGACTCGGTGGAGAAATAGGCGCGCCAGGAGGGATCCAGGAGCTGTGGATCGCGCTCGTAGAGGTCTCGCATCTTCGCGATGTACCACTGCGGATCGGGCTGGGAAGCGGTGGGAGTGGGCACGTATTCCTCCGTAAGTGTCGCGCCGCGCGCATGGGCCAAATCCCGCGCGGCCATACCTCCGCAATTCTACCGCCGCGTGATCGTCTTCACGAAACCTGGTACACCTTTGGCGTGTACTTCAAGGGCCTTTGGTCCGTTGAAGAATGATTGTTGGCACATGACCCGCGGTGTGTGGAAATGCGCGCTGGGGGAGGCGGGCTGGGCCGCTAGACTGTAACCATCATGGACTGCGACACTGCCGGCTCTATGGCCGCTCTTTCTCACCCCCTGTCCGCGCGCGTACCCGCGACCCGCCCCGGCCTCGTCGAGGGGGCGACGCGATGACCACCGTCCTCATGCTTCTGCTCGGCGTTGTCCTGACCGCCGGTACCTTCATCTTTGTCTCCGCCGAGTTTTCGCTTGTTGCGGTCGACCAAGCCGTCCTCGACAAGAAGGCCGAGGAAGGGGATCGTGGGGCCGCCTCCGTCCTTCGCGCCACCCGCACGCTGTCGACCCAGCTGTCGGGCGCGCAGGTGGGCATCACGCTCACCACGATCCTGCTCGGCTACACGACGCAGAGCGCGCTGGCCGACCTGCTGGAGGACCTGCTCGGATCGGTCGGCCTCGCCTGGGGGCTTGCGACCGGCATCGCGGCATTCGTGGCCGCCACGTTCGTCAACGTTTTCTCGATGCTCTTCGGTGAGCTCGTCCCCAAGAACCTCGCCCTGGCACACCCCCTGGCGACCGCCGTGCGCGTCGTCCCCTTCCAGATGGCCTTCACCGCGATTGCCCGCCCCGTCATCTGGGTGCTGGGCGGGACCGCGAATTGGGTGCTCGCTCGCATGGGCATCGAGCCCCAGGAGGAGATCTCCTCGGCGCGCTCCGCCTCCGAGCTGGCCGCCCTCGTCGAGCACTCCGTCGAAGAAGGCACCTTCGATATGTCCACGGCCGACCTCTTCGTCAACACGATCCGCATGTCCACCCTGAGCGCCGCCGACGTGATGACCGACCGCGGCCGCCTGCACACCCTCAGCGAGGGTGATAGCGCCCAGGACGTGCTCGACCTGGCCCGCGAAACCGGACACTCCCGATTCCCTGTCATTGGCGACGACTCCGACGACATCCTCGGCCTGGTGTCGCTGCGCCGCGCGGTCGCCGTGCCCGCCGATCGTCGCGCCGAGGTCCCCGTGGTTTCGTCGTCTCTCATGACCGACGCGCCGTCGGTTCCTGAGACCGCGCCGATCGGTCCCCTCATGGTCCAGTTGCGTGACGAGGGCCTGCAGATGGCCGTCGTCGTCGACGAGTACGGCGGCGTGTCGGGCATCGTCACCCTCGAGGACGTCGTCGAGGAGATCGTCGGCGAGGTCTCCGACGAGCACGACCAGCGTCGCCTCGGCATCCGCCCGCGCCCCGACGGGACTTTCCTTGTTCCCGGCACGCTGCGCCCCGACGAGCTTGCGCGCCGCACGGACATCAACCTGCCCGCGGACGGCCCCTACGACACGATCGGCGGCCTCGTTATGAACGAGCTGGGCGAGATTCCGGTCGTTGGATCGCGCGTGAACGTGGACGGCATCGGCATCGAGGTCACCCAGATGCAGGGGCGTCGCGTCGCCCAGGTGGCGATCACGCCCGCCCCCGAGGCTGAGGATGAGGAGGTGTCACTGTGAGCGTGGGAGTTGGTCTCGCCATCACCGTGGCCCTGCTGGCCGTCAACGCTTTCTTCGTTGCCGGCGAGTTCGCGGTCACCTCGATGCGTCGCTCGCAGGTCGAGCCTCTCGCCGACGAGGGTGCGCGCGGCGCGGCTGCTGCGCTGTACGCGCTGCAGCACGTGTCCCTCATGTTGGCGATCTGCCAGCTGGGCGTGACGGTCGCGTCCACGACCCTGGGCGTCGTCGCGGAGCCCGCGATCGCGCATCTCGTCGAGTCGCCGCTCGGGCGCCTGGGCGCGCCCGAGGCGACCAGCCACGTCGTCGGCTTCGCCGCCGCCCTCGTCATCGTTCTCTTCTGCCACGTCGTCTTCGGCGAAATGGTCCCGAAGAACATCTCGATCGCCGCCCCCGTGCGCATGCTGCTGATCCTGGCCCCCGTCCTCGTGCGCCTGGGCCACGTCCTGCGCCCGATCATTGAGGCCATGGACCACTTCGCGAACTGGTTCGTGCGCCGGGCCGGTTACGAGCCGCGCTCGGAAATCTCGGCCTCATACACGATCGAAGAGGTCGCCTCGATCGTCGTCGCCTCGCAGGCGGAGGGCGTGCTGACCGACGAGCTGGGCCTGCTCAGCGGCACCCTGGAGTTCTCCGAGGAGACGGCCGGGACCGCGATGGTCCCCCTCGACAAGCTCGTCGTCCTGCCCGAGGGGGCCACCCCGGCCGACGTGGAAGAACAGGTCGCCCACACGGGCTACTCTCGCTTCCCGATCGCCGGCGACGATGGTTCGATTGTCGGCTACGTGCACCTCAAGGATGTCCTGTACGCCACCGGCGAGGAGCGTGAGCAGCCGATCACCCCGTGGCGCATCCGCCGCCTCGAGTCCGTGTCCGCCGATGACCAGGTCGAAGACGCGCTGCGCCACATGCAGCGCACCGGCGTGCACTGCGCCCTCGTGCGCGAGGCGGGCGCGGTCGTCGGTATCCTCTTCCTCGAAGACATCCTCGAACTGCTGGTCGGCGAAGTCCGAGACGTTCTCCAGCGCCCGTGACGAGCCGCGATCCGCAAGGTACATTAGATCGAGGTCATAACTTCGTGACGAACACGGACAAGGGGGAGAGCGTGAGCGACACCGAGTGCCCGCTGCCGAAGCGGTCGCAGCTGCGCGCGGCGCGCCCCCACGACGCGGACGATCAGCAGGAGAACCCGACGACGTCTGCGATCCCGATGACTGACGAGGCCTCGGCCCCCACCCCCGATCCCGCGACGGATCGAGAGGACGCGGAGGAAGCCCCGGCCTCGTCCGCGCGGGAGCGACGCCGCAACGTTCACCCGGTCGGCTACGTCCTCCGCGCCCTCCTCCTGCTGGGGCTGGCGGGGACCACCATCGCCGTGCCCATGACGGGACGCGTCGGATCCGACTCCTCCCTGACCGTGCCCGCGCGTGCTTTCGGCGCTTCGGTGGGTGGCCCCAGCTGGGCCGTGTCCTCCGCTCTGCCCGAGGCGACCGCCCTGGACGGAACCCTCACCGCGAACTCGCGCGCCAAGGCCAAGGCGCCCGTGTCCATCACCGGCTGCGCGTCGGGCAACGGTGCGGACGGCAACCGTAACGTGCGCGTCGTCGCCGACACGATCTACTGGCCGTTGCCGGAGGGGACCTACACGATCACCTCGCCCTTCACGATGCGTATCTCGCCCGTGTCTGGCCAGCTCCTGGCCCACGAGGGTATCGACATGGCCGCCCCGCTCGACACGCCCATCACCTCCGTGTATGCCGGCGTCGTCGAGGAGGTCGCGGAGAACTCACGCTCGGGCGCCTACGTGCAGATCAAGCACACGCGTTCCGACGGCACCGTCTTCCACTCCGCCTACCTGCACCAGTACATGAACAAGATTACGGTGAAGGTCGGCGACACTGTCACCGCCGGGCAGGTCATTGGCGCGGTCGGCAACAACGGATGGTCGACGGGCCCCCACCTGCACTTCGAAATCCACGACTCCTCGGATACCCCCGTGGATCCGGAGGCGTGGATGCAGGAGAACAAAGCTGTTTATCTCGGACAGGAGTCTTGCTCATGATGCCCGTCACCATGCGTCAGGGGCCCATCGTTTTCGCCCACCGCGGCGGCAGCGAGGAGGCCCCCGAGAACACGATGAGCGCATTCGCCTACGTCTACGAGGCCGGGATCCGCCACGTGGAGACCGACGCTCACATCACCGCCGACGGCAAGGTCGTTATCTGCCACGACGAGACCGTGGACCGCTGCTTCGACGGGAGTGGCGCGATCGCTCAGATGACGTGGCGCGAGCTGTCCAAGCTGCGCCACCGCGACTCCGGGGAGCAGATGCCGCTGCTCGCTCAGGTCCTTGAGGCATTCCCCGACATGTACTTCAACATCGACGCGAAGGAGCCGGGCGTCGAAGGCCCGCTCCTCGACGTCATCGCCGACCACGGCGCGGCTGACCGCGTGCTCGTTGCCTCCTTCTCCGAGCCGCGCCTGCGCGCCGTACGCGGCATCGCCGCCTCGGACCCTGCGCGCGCGGTCGCCACATCTCTGGGGACCGAGGCCGTCGTGCGCCTCGTGGGCGCCGCGAAGAGCGCGACGAACCCCGCCTGGTGGCACGTGCCCGGCCCGCGCCAGGGCGCCATCGCCGCACAGGTTCCCATGCACCAGGGCCCCATCCGCGTGGTTGACGAGCGCTTCGTGGCTACTGCCCACACACTGGGCCTGGCCGTCCACGTGTGGACCATCAACACGGTGGCCGACGTGCTGCGCCTCCTCGAGGTCGGCGTCGACGGCATCATCACCGACCGTCCCGTCTTCCTGCGGGACTTCCTGGACCAGCGAGGCCTGTGGACCCAGCCTCCGGCTCCCGGTTCTGTTTCGGGCCCCAGGGATTGAGGTTTTTGCTTGAATTGGCGGGCGCGCACCGGAGGGACCACCCGCCTTTTCGTGTTTCTGGTGCGTTGACTTTATTGTTGGCTGTGCAATATTCTGGCGTGTTACTGCTTGCTGCGACGCCGGGAGAAAAATTGTCCGCTCTCATCGCAGGGAGACCGGGGAGGGAGTTATGAATTCGGAGCTTACGTCATACCCGCTCGGTTTCTTCCTCCTCGGGGTCGTGGGGATGGCCTACTGGTATTACAAGATGTTCCACGCCAGTGGAGGCTGGGATTTACCACAACGCGCGGGGAGATATCGGCGCCCCAAGAACTTTGACTCCGTCATCGTACCGTCATATTCCATGTGGCTGATCCTCGGGCCGGTGGTCGTGTGGTTTGGTCAGTATGATCCTCCGAAGTGGTTGTTTATCTGCGCGTCTATTCCAGTATTTCTTTGCCCGATACTGTTCATTGTTGGTTTTCTGCCCATCAAATTTCCCGATTGTATGTACCCGGAATGGCAATACGCTAAGCGCAACGGCCTCTTAGAAGAAGGAAAGGCCGGGAAGAAGTCCTCTCAGAACCGCGATTGTGGCGGGGGCGAGAGCCTTATGGACACGCAAGTGACGATGCGTGTGGCCTCCGGTTGGAGGCAGCTGTCGGAGGAAGAACGTAGCGAGCTCGGGGATCTCGGCCAGGATGAGAGCATTCGCTTCATTGCCGTCGCGGAGGCAACAGAAGGGTACGTGCCGAACATTGTCATCACTGAAACTGAGGTCATCAGTGGCAAAGGGGACAAGGAAATCCTTGATGGCAGCGCTGGTCGCCTGGCTGAGCCGCACCCGGGATGCCGCCTCATTGATGACACTATCGTGCCGTATCCCACCGCGCGCACCCGCTTCGTTACAGGTGTGTACACCCTCAACGACGTCTCGATGACCGTCGCGCAGCTCGTGTGGCTCACCCGGCACAGAAACGACGGGGACGAGGAACCCCGCCGATTCCTGTGGGCCGCGACATGCACGTGTCCGAGTCTCGCGTGCCCATCGATCATCGAGGACTTCATGACAATGGCACGCACTGTGGAGGTGGAATCGTGACCGTCGAAGGAACCACGGCCTCGTCGCCGGAGGAGCTCGTCGTTTCCCTCGAACAGGCGAATGCGCTTATCGACCTTATTGGCGCGAGAGAGGGGGACGGCGCTCTATCGAGCGCGATGCCCGTCAGTGGACTCATCAGTGCGGGCCTCGTCGACTCTGGCGGCCTCTCCGGTGACGCCGAGGCGATCCTGGGTCCCGCGCGCATGGTCGACTCGCGTCTCGCGATCCGCGTCGTCTCCCCGAGGCAGAGCCTCGGCGTGCGCATTGCGCGGATTTGGCCCTCGCGGCCTCGTTCGGTCGTCATGCGCACCGAGGCTGACGGCGTGCACTTCACCCAGGTTGATTACTGCGATGTCCCGCGTATCCTCGCCGAGGAGACTCTCCTTAAGCCCGGGTCGACCATCCATGACGGCCCGCCGTCGATCTCCGCCGACTTCGTGCAGGCGGTGCGTGACGTGGACCTGGAAAGGGCGCAGTCAGCCCTGATCGATGTGGCCGCTCAAGGGCCAACGGACTCTCACTTCTCGCAGGACTGCTGGCACAAGCGCTGGAGCGTCGCGCTGTGCGTGCGGGAAGAACGGACCCTGGAGGGGTGGAAGGACGCGGGGCACGTCGAGTGCTTCATCACCGATCACATGCACGCGCAAATTCACGCGCCCATCGATCCTCGCGCTCTCGTCCTCATGCGGGAGCAGAACGCCCCTACCCTGGACGCTCCGCCGCGCACGGCGCTGTGGGGCTTCATGATGGAGCTGCTCGCCAAGTAGTGTGGCTTGTGTGCCCAGTCCCCGGCTCCCGGTTCTGTTTCGGGGCCAAGGAACCGAGGTTGTTGCTTGAATTGGCGGGCGCGCACCGGCGGGTACACACACGCAATTTTATTGACCTATTGGTTTGACTTTCTCGTTGGGTGTGCGATACTTTGGAGCATCATCACTTACTGTGTTGTGAGGAGAAATAGATGTGCGATTGGATCAAATGGGACGCGGACGAGGTTTCGCAGGGAATTAGGATCCTGGAAGGTGCCAGTCAGAGCCTTGCGGCCAATACAGTTGAGATTCCGAGCGGCTTTGGGCAAAACCAAGACAATCTTACGGAAAAAATCATTCGTATCAACGCAGTCATTGAAACTTTGTCATATTGTTCAGTTGCGATTGGGAAAGGCCTCTCCGGAGCGTCGGAAGCATTCGCCGGCTCTGATGACAAGGCTTTGGAGGATTTGAAGGCGGTTGATAAATATCGAGAGGGAAAGGGATTCTGATGACCAAAGGGCCGTCACCTTGGGCTGTACTGGATTTTAAGATGGAGTGCGATTTTGATGTTTCTTCCATCAATGCATTCGTAACCGTATGTGAAAATGCGGCAGGAATCATGAGGCGTGCCGACGATGATGCAATGCGTGCCCATAGTATTGTTGCCGATCAGACGGCTCAACTGTTGCACGAGTGTGGTGAAGATCTGTGTAATGTTTCGCAGACTGCCGAGGGGCTGGCGGAAATTTTCGATTCATTGAAAAGTGCTTCAGAAGATCTTAGCTGGTGGGTAGACTCTGCTCAGAAAGAATATGGATATATTGCCAGTGATGGCGACGCGTTGGGAATGATTGCTTCGTATGCAGATGGCTTCGGTTCCGTCGAACTTCCGCCTGACAGGTACGACGAACTGGTCGACGCTTTTGTTGAATTGCGTCATCGAGCGGAAATTCAAAAGGATAACGTCGATCGTGCAGAATATGTATTTTTCTTGGAGTTGAATAAGCTTCAGATTGATACATATGAGCAGATTATTGCACCTGTTTTTGATGCTTTTAAACATCAATTTGTTCCGGATCCGCTGCATCCTTGGCTCAACGGCTTTAGTTATCTTGGGGGTCTGGGGGGTCTAGGCGCTTCTGCAGCAACTGCCTTTTATATGCAAACATACCATGGAAAGTATATTGAGCCGGGTGACCTGGCGTCGCGTAACTGGTTTGAACGCTTGACGGCTCGGGGGGATTTTGAGAATTGGGAATGGCAGCCAAAGGGGGCTCATGCGAAGCTTCCGTTGGGGCTTTCAAAGGTGGTTCCGGCCCTTGAATATGGAGCCAGGCGTTTTGCAATTGTCGGTACCGTTTTGGATGGCCTGGGTGCTGCCCATGACAGCTATGAAATCGATAGTGTTAAGCATCGTGACTGGGGTGTCGGTCATAAGCTTGTCAGGGCTGCCGTTTCGGGCGCTGCAACTGCAGGCGGTTCTTTCCTAGGTGGAGAGTTGGGGGCAGCTCTAGGAGCTGCAGGTGGAGGGGAACTCGGAGGGGCAGGAGTGCTCGTGGGTGGATTTGTCGGTGGAGTGTTTGGGTCCTTGAAAGGCGCTCAAACGGGTGAGAAGTACGGTGATTGGTTAAATGATAACGTTGTCGACTCGGTCGCTGAGTGGCTTGGTTAGGGCTGCTGCATGAGTGATCCGGCCTCAGCGGCGGTAGGAGAATTGATCTTTGAATCAGTCGGGCCGTCCTCGTTTCGCTTGAGTCTATCCTCGGTTTTTGCCTATCAAGATTCCTAGTTGTTGCTATCTAGACTGGCAATATTCCAAACGACATGGCCTGCTCGAGGAGAAGGACACCATTAGTTAAATCGCTCCGAATAGTGATTCGAGCGGGGAAGAAATTCATATGAAGAAGAATGTAATGATCGATCTGGCCTCTGGTTGGAGGAAACTGTCGGAGGAAGAGCGTCGAGCGCTCGGGACATTCGCGGACAACGCGAAGATTCGCTTGATCGCAATCGCAACCGGCAGTTGGGGTTCCTATGTCCCGAACCTGGTTGTCACCGACGAGGATGTCCTCGTCGAAGAAGATGATGAACATATCTTCGCCGATAGTGCTCAGAGTTTAGTAGACCTGTTTCCCGGTTTTCTCCTCATTGATGACTTTGAGTGGCCACTGGCTCCTGCGAACGCGCGACTCCGAACGGGGGTATACATCCTCGATGACCTGTCGCTGACCGTCTTGCAGCTTGTGTGGCTTGCCGATGGTACGCATGAGGAGAATGACGAGTCCCGGCATGTTTTGTGGACCGCAACATGCACGTGCCCGAGCACAGTATTCGCAACCATTATTGACAACTTTATGGAAATGGCACCCACGCTGGAGGTAGAATCGTGACCGTCGAAGGAACCACGGCCTCGTCGCCGGAGGAGCTCGTCGTCTCTGTCGAGCTGGCGAACGCGCTCATTGAGCTTCTCGGCATCGAAGAAGGGTCCAGCCGCATGTCGAGCGTGGTGCTTGCCAGTGGACTCGTCGGCGCTGGCCTTGCCGGCATCAAGGGTCTCACCGGTGATGCCGAGGTGATCCTGGGTCCCGCGCGCACAGTTGACTCACGCATCACCATCCGGGTCGTCTCCCCTCAGGAAGAGGGGGGTGCCCGTGAAGTGCGGATCTGGCCCTCTCAGCCGCGCTCAGTCGCCATGCGTACCGAGTTTGACGGCGTGCACTTCATGCAGGTTGATTACTGCGAAGTTCCCCATATCCTCGCCATGGAGAACCTCCTGACGGCCGGGGCAAGCGTCGTTGATGGTCCACCCTTCATTCCTGCTGAGTTCTTGCAGGCGGTGCGCGCCTTGGATCTTGAGGAGGCGCAATCAGTGCTGGTGGATCTTGCCTCTCACGGACCCAGTGACTCTCACTTCGCGCAGGACTGTTGGTCTGAGAGGTGGAGCGTTGTCCTGTGCGTGCGCGAAGAGAACACCCCCGATGGGTGGAAGGAAAGCGGGCACGTCGAGTGCTTTGTTACCGATCACCTGCATGCGCTCATCCACGCGCCCCTTGATCCGGATGCGCTCGCCGATATGCAGGGGCAGGACGCGCCCGCCCTGGACGTTCCGCCGCGCACCGTGCTGTGGGCTCTGGTCATGGCGCTGCTTGCAGAGTAGGACATCTCACCTGTCCCGTTGGCACAGCAAAACGAGGGGGCGGAGCCGCTTGGCTCCGCCCCCTCAACGCATTTGTCAGGACCGCCGGCTCACTCGTCGCCGCTGAAGTCGGCCACGGCCTCGTCCAGGCCCGCGCGGCGGATGCGCACGAGCGACAGGAACACCAGGCCAGCGGCCAGAGCGATACCCAGGCCTCGAACCAGCCAGGACTCGCCCACGAAGACCATCGCCATGGCGGCCAGGACGGGCACCAGGAGCGTGAACGCGTAGCCGATGTAGCGGCCGAATGACGGCATGGGCACGCCGTCGGCCTCGGCGACCGACTTGACCATGAAGTTCGGGCCGTTGCCGATGTAGGTGATCGCGCCGCAGAACACGGCGCCGAGCGAAATCGGGATCAGGTAGTACTCGGGCACGCCCGCGACCAGGGGACCCTCGCCGCCGGTTGCCTTCGCCATCTCGAAGAACGTCATGTACGTCGGAGCGTTGTCCAGGATCGAGGACAGGCCGCCCGTGAACACGAAGTACGTCATACGGGTCAGCGGTAGCGACGGGGCGATCTGCTCCAGGTAGCGCAGCGCCGGCGCCATCGTCGAGAAGATGCCGATGAACAGGGTCGCGACCTCCATGATCGGAGCCCACGTGAACGCGTTCTCCTCGAATCGCACCTTCTTATCCGAGAGCTTGTAGGACAGGCCCGCGACCGCGAACATGATGAGCTCGCGCCACGGCACCAGGTCGACCCACGAGTCGAAGTGGCCCTCGGCCAGCGCCTCGCCATCCCAAGACGGAGCGAAAGCGACGGACAGGATGATGATCGCGAAGAACAGCAGGTTGATTTTTCCATGCAGGCGTAGGGGCTTGACCTCGCGGTCGTCGGCCTCGATCGAGGCGGTGTCCTCGGACGCGTAACGCACGCGGTCGATCGAGTAGTACGACAGAAGCAGCAGCACCAGGACAAAGAGCCACTCCTTCCACAGCCCGAACGTCCACGTGAAGGGCACGCCGTGCAGGTAGCCGAGGAACAGCGGCGGGTCGCCGAGCGGAGTCAGTATGCCACCGCAGTTCGCCACAATGAAGATCGTGAACAGGACCGTGTGCACGCGGTGCTTACGTTCCTTGTTCGTCTCCAGGAGCGGGCGGATCAGCAGCATCGCCGCGCCCGTCGTCCCGATGAACGAGGCCAGCAGGCCGCCGATCGCCAGGAAGATCGTGTTGTTACGTGGGGTTGCCTTGATGTCGCCGGCCAGGTGAATGCCGCCGGAGACCACGAACAGCGCGAAGAGCAGCGCAATGAACTGCACGTACTCCACACCCGTGGCGATGAGCGGGCCGGTGCCCGCCCTCATGAACATCCAGACCGTCGTCGGAACGCCCAGCGCAAGCGCGACGGACAGCTGGGAGGATTCCTTCTCCCACCAGTGCGCGGTCTTCGGGATGATAGGCAGAAGGGCGATACATGCGAGCATCGCGACGAAGGGGAGCAGGCTCCACCAGGGGTAGGTCATCGGCCAGTCCTTGGTTGACGATAGATACGCCCCCCATTTTATGGGGTAGGGGAACGGGGTGTGGAGCGTTCCGGGAGGTGGGAGTGGCCTCATCGACGAGGCCGGGGCGCGTTCGCTCGCGGGTTTCCACTGGGTTGGGCGCGGGCATTGTGAGCGGTGTGGATATGAGTGGCACCCCGAACAGGACTCGAACCTGCGACCTCTTGCACCGGAGGCAAGCGCTCTATCCGCTGAGCTATCGGGGCAGCTCGGTCAGTTTAGCAGGGTTTCATACAAGCACGCGGGACGGTGATGTGTGCCATACTAGTGGACGTTGCTTGTTTGAGAACTCTTCAGGAGGATCCCATGCGCGTTCATATCGGCACCGATCACGCCGGTTTTGAGCTGAAGGAAAAGGTCGTCGCCCACCTGCGCGAGGCCGGTCACGACGTCGTGGACCATGGCGCACACGCCTACGATGCCCTTGACGACTACCCGCCGTTCTGCATCGAGGCAGCCCAGGCTGTCGTCGACGAGCCGGGTAGCCTCGGCATCGTCATCGGCGGCTCCGGTAACGGCGAGCAGATGGCCGCCAACTGTGTGGAAGGCGTGCGCGCCGCCCTCGTGTGGTCGGATGCGACCGCGCGTCTGGCCCGCGAGCACAACGATGCGAACGTCGTGGCCGTCGGTGCCCGCCAGCACAGCGAGGAGGAGGCCATCGCCCTCATTGACGCGTTCCTGGAGACGCCCTTCAGCGGGGACGAGCGTCACCAGCGTCGCATCGACCTGATGAAGGACTACGAGCGTTCCGTGCGCGCCTGAGAGACGCTGACGGTAGGGGAACGGGGCCGGTGGCGAACACCGGCCCCGTTCCCCGTGCCCTGCCCGGTGTGTTGCTGCCCTGTCGGCGTCTGCGGCGGAGCAGCCGATGTCCTACGACGTGCCCTGCCCGGTGAGCGGCGGCCTTGTCGGCGTCTCGTCGGTCCGCCTCGCCACCGTTCGCGGGTAGTCCTTTTGGCCAACTGTTCTGCCAGGCCGAATCGGCTACTCGTCGTGGTGGTCCGTCGGCCTACGTGCCTCGCGGATAGGATTGGGCGTTGCCGATGATGGCGACCCCGCCGTCCTGGGAGCTACGTGCCTCGCGGATAGGTTATGAGCATGCGGATAGGCAAATTACCTATCCGCGAACGACCTAGCCTATCCACGAGTGGCTAACCTATCCGTGAACGCGCGGCTACGGACAGCAGTTTCGACGGGCTCAAACGAGCCGTCGAAACCTATCCGAGAATGCGCGGCCATGGCGTTTCGTCCCCGAGTGCTCACCGTCATGCCGCGCTCGAAGGGCGGCAGCGATGACGTCCCGGCCTCGTCCCCGAGTGCCTACCCCTGGCCGGTCAGGGTCAGGTAGACCAGGAAGAGGTTGAGGGCCACGATGACCGCGGCGATGAGGAAACCGCACACCCGCAGGACGGTGGTGTTTGCGTACTCGCCCATGACCTCGCGCTTCGCGGTCAGCGACATGAGGGGAATGATCGCGAAAGGAATGCCGAAGGAAAGAGCCACCTGCGAGACGACGAGGGACCACGTGGGTTCGGCGCCCGCCCCGAGGATGACGAGCGCGGGGATCAGGGAGACGAGCCGACGCACCAGGAGCGGCACCCTGACGTGGAGCAGGCCGCTCATGATCTCGCTTCCCGCGTAGGCGCCCACCGACGTGGAGGCCAGGCCCGAGGCCAGCAGCCCGACCGCGAAGACCGTGCCGACGAGGGGACCGAGGGTCGCGGAGATCGCGGCGTGCGCCCCCTCGATCGTGTCGGTGCCGCTCTGCCCGGCCAGGGCCGCCGCGGCCAGGAGCAACAGGCCGATGTTGACCAGCCCCGCGACTCCCAGCGCCCAGTAGATGTCGATGCGGGTCGCGCGCAGCAGGCGAGCGAGGTGCCCGTGGGAATGCCGGGCGTCGCAGGTGGAGGGGAGCGCGGGGTCCGCCTCGTGGTCGTTGACCAGCGACGAGTGCAGGTAGACCGCGTGGGGCATGACCGTGGCGCCCAGCATCGACGCGGCAACCAGCACGGAATCGGTGCCGCGGAAGCGGGGGAGGAGGCCCGAGGCGACCCCCGCGCCGCTCGGAGGAGCGACGACCAGTCCCGCCAGGAACCCCAGCGTGATGATGGCGAGCAGCGCGACGATGATGGCCTCGAAGCGGCGTTGGCGCCCACCACCTTGGACGAGGAGGAGCCCCATCGATACGACGCCGATGATGACCCCGCCCCACAGGAGGGGCAGGCCGAAGAGGAGGTGGAGGGCGAGGGCACCCCCGATGACCTCGGCGAGATCGGTCGCCGCGGCCACGATCTCGGCCTGCAGCCAGAAGGCGATGCGCCCGGGGGGTGTCATGCGTTCTCCGAGCAGGGTGGGCAGGGACTTGCCGGTGACCAGGCCGAGCTTGGCGGAGAGATACTGGATCACCATCGCGAAGATGTTGGAGGCGAGGAGCACCCAGACTAGGAGGTAGCCGTAGCGTGCGCCGGCCGTGATGTTGGCGGCGACGTTTCCGGGGTCGACGTAGGCGACGGCTGCGACGAATGCGGGGCCGAGGAGGGGGATGAGTGTGCGGTGGTGGGTGTCCGAGGTGGTCATGGGTTCCTCGCAGACGACGGATGCGATTCGGCTACCCGAAATTCTACGCGCGTCGCGGGAGATCCGGGTGCTTCCGGGGCGCGATTGTGGCCACGTGTGGCCAGGTTTTCATTCCCGCGCGGGACAAGAGCTCGCGGTCACAAGCCAAAACCCCGTAGTCTTGGGGTGTGACTCCTGAAGAACTTGCTTGCCTCATCCGCTCGACGCTGCTGGACGCTGCCGCCGCCGGGCGCATCTCCATCGACCCCGCGCTGGTTCCCGACCCCGTGACCGTGGAGCGCCCCCGCATTCGCGAGCACGGCGACTGGGCCACCAACGTCGCCATGCAGCTGGGCAAGAAGGCCGGGATGGCCCCGCGCGACTTCGCCCAGATCCTCGCCGAAGACCTGAGCGGGGCCGAGGGTATCGACTCCGTCGAGGTCGCGGGCCCCGGCTTCATCAACATCCGACTGGGAGCGGGGGCCGCGGGCGAGCTGGCCCGCACCATCGTCGAGGCCGGTGCCGCCTACGGCCGCAACGAGACCCTGGCGGGCCGCTCGATCAACCTCGAGTACGTCTCCGCCAACCCGACCGGCCCCGTGCACCTGGGTAGCGTCCGCTGGGCGGCCGTCGGCGACTCTCTGGCCCGCCTCATGGCGGCCTCCGGCGCCGCCGTGACCCGCGAGTACTACTTCAACGACCACGGCTCGCAGATCGACCACTTCTCCCACTCCCTCTACGCGCGCGCCATGGGCCGGGAGGTGCCCGAGGACGGCTACGGCGGCCAGTACATCGCCGACATCGCCGAACAGGTGCGCGCCGACGCGCGCGCCGCGGGAGAGCCGGACCCGATCACCCTGCCCGAGGAGGAGGCCATCGAGGTCTTCCGCGCTCGCGGCGTGGAGCTGATGTTTGCGGAGATCAAGGAGCGCCTGCACTCCTTCCGCGTGGACTTCGACGTGTTCTTCCACGAGGACTCGCTGCACTCCTCCGGCGCGGTGGCCGACGCCATCGCTCGCCTGCGCGAGCGCGGGGAGATCTTCGACGAGGGGGGCGCGGTGTGGTTGCGCACCACCACCTACGGCGACGACAAGGATCGCGTCCTCATCAAGTCCGACGGCCAGGCCGCCTACTTCGCGGGAGACGTCGCCTACTACCTGAACAAGCGTGAGCGCGGCGCCGATGCGGCCATCTACCTGCTGGGCGCGGACCACCACGGCTACATCGGACGCATGATGGCCATGTGTGCGGCGTTCGGTGACGAGCCGGGCGTCAACCTGCAGATCCTCATCGGGCAGCTGGTCAAC
>ERZ773070.608-NODE-608-length-25824-cov-9.596919_pt1 | contig 25824 bp, 25 predicted proteins | sample MGYA00580618_ERZ773070 | MGnify/ENA primary metagenome ERZ773070 (study PRJEB29015, sample SAMEA2738023) | human oral metagenome | biome: human oral; feature: human-associated habitat; material: dental | place: China | collected 2019 ... | reverse complement strand
GTCGAGGACTGCCGCCGCGCCGCCCGCCGGTAGGGCCGCGGTCGGCGCGGCCGCCGGGCAGTGGAGCCCGCTGCGCTGGTAGTGGTAGTGGGCTGCCGCCCGCGAGTCCGTGTGCTGCGGGGCGCGCCGCGGCGCTGTGCGCGACCCGGCAGTCCTCCGATTAGCGGATCCGGGGGGCAGATGCGACCATGAGGAGGAAATTCTGACGGAGGTACACGTGCCCATCCCCACGCCCGCCCTCGAGGCGCTCATCCGCCCCGCCCGCACCGATGCCAGCCGCATCCGCAACTTCTGCATCATCGCGCACATCGACCACGGGAAGTCGACCCTGGCCGACCGCATGCTGCAACTCACCGGGGTGGTCGCCCAGCGGGAGATGCGCGACCAGTACCTGGACCGGATGGACATCGAGCGCGAGCGGGGCATCACCATCAAGTCCCAGGCGGTGCGCATGCCGTGGGCGGTGGGCGACCAGCCCTACGCGCTCAATATGATCGACACGCCCGGCCACGTGGACTTCACCTACGAGGTGTCGCGCTCCCTGGCGGCGTGCGAGGGCGCCGTCCTGCTCATCGACGCGGCCCAGGGCATCGAGGCCCAGACTCTGGCGAACCTCTACCTGGCCCTGGAGAACGACCTCGCCATCATCCCCGTCCTCAACAAGATCGACCTGCCCGGCGCCCAGCCCGAGAAGTACGCCCACGAGGTCGCCCAGCTCATCGGCGTCGACCAGGACGAGGTGCTGCTGGTGTCGGGCAAGACCGGGGAGGGCGTGGAGGCGCTGCTCGACCGCATCGTCGAGGTCGTCCCCGCCCCCGTGGGCGACCCCGGTGCGCCGACTCGGGCCATGATCTTCGACTCCGTGTACGACACGTACAGGGGCGTCGTCACCTACGTGCGCGTCGTCGACGGCTCCCTGGGGACCCGCCAGCGCGTGCGCATGATGTCGACGGGCGCCACCCACGAACTGCTGGAGATCGGCGTCATCTCGCCCGAGCCCACGCCCTGCGAGGGCATCGGCGCGGGCGAGGTCGGCTACCTGATCACCGGTGTGAAGGACGTGCGCCAATCGCGGGTGGGCGACACCGTCACCTCGGCCGTCAAAGGCGCCGAGCAGGCGCTCGACGGCTACCGCGACCCCAACCCCATGGTGTTCTCCGGCATCTACCCGGTGGACGGCTCGGACTTCCCGGACCTGCGCGACGCCCTGGAGCGCCTCCAGCTCAACGACGCCGCCCTCACCTTCGAACCGGAGTCCTCCGCCGCCCTCGGATTCGGGTTCCGCTGCGGCTTCCTGGGCCTGCTGCACCTGGAGATCATCCGCGAGCGCCTCGAGCGCGAGTTCGGCCTCGACCTGATCGCCACGGCCCCCAACGTCGTCTACACGGTGGTCACCGAGGACGGCACCGAGGTCCGCGTCGACAACCCCTCGGAGTTCCCCGAGGGCAAGATCTCCGAGGTCCACGAGCCTGTCGTCACCGCGACCATCCTGACGCCCACCGAGTTCACCGGCACCGTCATGGAACTGTGCCAGGACCGCCGCGGCACCATGAAGGGCATGGACTACCTGAGCGAGGAGCGCGTCGAACTGCACTACCGCCTCCCCCTGGCCGAGATCGTCTTCGACTTCTTCGACCAGCTCAAATCCCGCACCCGGGGCTACGCGTCCCTGGACTACCAGGAGTCGGGGTCGCAGGTGGCCGACCTGGTCAAGGTCGACATCCTGCTCAACGGCGACCGCGTGGACGCCTTCAGCGCCATCGTCCACCGCGACGGCGCCTACGCCTACGGGCAGCGCATGACGAAGCGCCTCAAGGAGCTCATCCCGCGCCAGCAGTTCGAGATCCCCGTCCAGGCGGCCGTGGGGGCCCGCGTCATCGCCCGCGAGACCATCAAGGCGCTGCGCAAGGACATGCTGGCCAAGTGCTACGGCGGCGACATCACCCGCAAGCGCAAACTATTGGAGAAGCAGAAGGAGGGCAAGAAGCGCATGAAGTCCATCGGCCGCGTCGACGTCCCCCAGGAGGCGTTCATCGCCGCCCTCACCTCCGACGTGCCCACGGGGAAGAAGTGAGCGCCGCCGACCCGGTCCCCGGCGTCCCGGGAACCGCCGCGCGCAGCCTCCCGCCCGCCCTAGGGGCCTCCCCGCGCCGCCGACCCGCCCAGGAGGGCGGCGTCTTCATGGCGCGCACCAAGTCCTTCACGAGGCGGTCGCGGGAACTCCCCCCGAACCTGCGGCGCACGTGGGAGGCGGTGGCCCCCCGCTACGTCATCGAGCCCAGGCGCGGCGTGGGCCGCACGACGGTGGCGGAGGACTTCGCCCTCGACCCCGCGGAGGTCTTCGGGCGGCGCGCGCCCCTGACCATCGAGGTCGGATCGGGCACCGGCGAGCAACTGGTCGCCGCGGCCGCCGCCCACCCCGACCGGGACTACCTGGCCCTGGAGGTGTGGGTCCCCGGCATCGCGAAACTGCTGTCGAAGGCCGCGGGCGCGGGCGTGGAGAACATCCGGGTCCTGGAGGCGGACGCCGCCCAGGCCCTGCCGCACCTGCTGGACGACGCCACCGCGCGCGAGGTGTGGACCTTCTTCCCGGACCCCTGGCGCAAGGCCCGCCACCGCAAGCGCCGCCTCGTGAGCGACTCCTTCGCCCTGGAGGTGGCGCGCCTGCTGGAGGACGGGGGAGTGTGGCGCATGGCCACCGACTGGGACGACTACGCCTGGCAGATGCGCGACGTCGTCGAGGCCTGCCCCCTGCTGGACAACCCCCACGCCGGCGAGCGCCCCGACCCGGCCGACCCCCGCCCGGACCACGGCGGTTTCGCGCCCCGCTACGAGGGGCGGATCACCACCCACTTCGAGACGCGCGGCCTGGACGCGGGCAGGCGCGCGCACGACATCGTGGGCGCGCGCCTCCCGCGCGCCTGAGGCCCGCGCGGAGGAGGACCCATGAGCCCCGCCCTGCCCGACGGCGCCCCGTGGCCCGCCGATGGCGCGCTCGACCCCCGCCTCGTCGAGGAGGACGCCGGGCGCCCCCTCTCCCTCTACGTGCACGTCCCCTTCTGCCGGGTGCGCTGCGGGTACTGCGACTTCAACACCTACACCGCCCAGTTCGGCGAGGGAGCCGACCTGGACACCTACGCAGGCTCCGTCCTGGCCGAGGCCGCCCTGGCCACCCGCGTCCTCGACGGCGCGGGGATCGGCCCCCGCCCCGCCTCCACGGTGTTCTTCGGGGGAGGCACCCCCACGATGCTGGCCCCGGGCGAACTGGCCCGCGCCCTCGACGGCCTGCGCGAGCGCATCGGCATCGCCCCGGACGCCGAGGTCACGCTGGAGGCCAACCCCGACACCGTCAGCGCCCGCGCGCTGGCCGGGCTCGCGGACGCGGGCTTCACGCGCGTCTCCTTCGGCATGCAGTCCGCCGTGCCCCGCATCCTGGCGGCCCTCGACCGCACCCACGCGCCCGAGCGCGTCCCCGAGGCAGTTGCCTGGGCCCGCGAGGCGGGGCTCGACGTGTCCGTGGACCTCATCTACGGGTGCCCGGGCGAGACCCTGGACGACTGGCGCGCCTCCCTGCTGGCCGCCACCCGGATGCGCCCCGACCACATCAGCGCCTACGCCCTGGTCGTCGAGGAGGGGACGCGGATGGGCGCCCAGGTGGCGCGCGGCGAACTGCCCGCCCCCGACCCCGACGACGAGGCCGCCAAGTACGAGGAGGCCGACGCGGTCCTGTCCGCGGCGGGCTACCGCTGGTACGAGATCTCCAACTTCGCCCTCGTCGGGCCCGACGAGGCGGGGGCCCTGGACCGGGGAGCCCTGGCGCCCACGGCGCTGGCCCGCGCGTCGCGCCACAACCTGGCGTACTGGCGGGACTGGGACTGGTGGGGACTGGGCCCCGGCGCGCACTCGCACATCGGCGCCCTGAGGTGGTGGAACGTCAAGCACCCCGCGGCCTACGCCTCGCGCCTGGCCCGGGGGCTCTCGCCCGCCCACTCCGGCGAGGCCCTGGACGCGCCCACGCGGGACCTCGAACGCGTGATGCTGGCCGTGCGCACCGGCGAGGGCGTGGCGCTCGCGGACACCCCGGCGGGCTCCGGGGCCGTATCCGGAGGGCAGGAGCGCGTCGAGGGACTCGTCGCCGACGGCCTCATCGACGCCGCTCAGGCGGGCGCTGGGCGCGCCGTGCTCACCCTGCGGGGGCGCCTGCTCGCCGACCACGTGACCCGCGAGCTCATGGGGTACTGAGGGCGGGCGCCCGCGCCGGGGGAACGCCCGCGCCCGGACCGGGCCCAGGGCCAGCTCCCCTCCGGGTTACGCACACAAGGACCCTGATTTAAGCAACACGCGCCGCACACAAGGGCTTGATTCCGCCCTTGTGTGCGGTCCGGTGTTGTCTAATCCTCTCCCTTGTGTGCGGCACCGGAGGGAAGCGGACCCCGACGGGAGACGAGGGGAGGGCCCTGTCGGATCCGCCCCGGGCGGCCTAGACTTGGGGCCATGAGCGCCACCGATGATGTCCTGCGTTCCCTGGAGGGCGCCCGCACGGACAAGCTCGCCGCCTTCAACGCGCGGCTGACACCGACCGTCGACGCCGAGCGCTTCCTGGGGGTGCCGATGGCGCAGATGCGGCGCGCCGCCCAGGCGCTGCGCCGCGCCGGCAGGAGCGACGAGTTCTACAGCAGCGCCCCCCACGCCTACGTCGAACTCGACATCGTGCACATGCTCTGCCTCAACACCGAGGCCGACCCCGATCAGTGGCGGCGGAAGATGGAGGAATTCCTGCCCCTCGTCGACAACTGGATGGTCGCCGACAGCGTGAAACCGGCCTGCATGGGCGCCCACCCCGGTGCCGTCGCCGCCGCCGCGCGCCAGTGGACGGGGTCCGACCGCGCCTACACCGTGCGCGTCGGCGTGTGCGTCCTGATGGGCGCGTTGCGCACCAGCGCCTACGCCGCCGACCACCTCGACTGGGTGGCGGGCATCGACTGGGACGACTACTACGTGCGGATGGTGTGCGCCTGGTACTTCGCGACGGCGTTCGACGCGCACCGCGAGGACGCCGTCCCCTACGTGGCGGAGCCCGGGCCCCTGCCCGACCCGGTGCGGCGGCGCGCCCTGAGGAAGATCCTCGAGAGCCGCAGGACCACGCCCGAGGAGAGGGCCTGGGTGCGCGCCCTGCCGTGACGGGCCCACCCGCTCCGCGATTCTGCTTGTAATCGGGTAGATACAAGTAATAGTGTGGACCCATGGCACCGCAATGCGCCCTCATCGCCGACATCGTCGGCTCGCGCGCCCTCAGCGACAGGCCGAGCGCCCAGCGCGCCCTCGAGGCGGTCCTCGCCCGCGCGGCGCAGGGCCTCGGCCTCCTCCAAGAGCCCGTGGCCACTATCGGCGACGAGTTCCAGCTCGCCACGCGCACCCTCGCCGACGCCCTCGTCTACACGGCCCGCGTCCAGCTGCTGGTGCCCGAGGGCCTGGCGCTGCGCTTCGGCATCGGCGAGGGCCAGATCCTGGTGCTCGACGCGCTGGGCGCCGACGAGCACGGCCACTACCTGCAGGACGGCTCCGCCTGGTGGGCCGCCCGGGCCGCCATCGACCGCGCCCACGCCCGCCAGGACGGCGCCAGCCCCTTCCAGCGCACCTGGTACGCCTCGGATCCCGAGGGCGCCCCGGCGGACGCCGTCGTCAACGCCCTGCTCACCCTGCGCGACCACGCCGTCTGGCGCCTCAGCGCCCGCCAGCGCCGCATTGCCGGGGCACTGGCCATGGGGGAGCCCCAGGTCGCCATCGCCCGCGCTGAGAAGATCTCCCAACAGGCCGTCTCCGACTTCGCCCGGGGCGCCGGAGCGGGCGTCCTCCAATCGACGGCACTCATCCAGGAGGCCAACCGTGCATGAGACCCTCATCCTGTCGATAGCGGCCGCCGAGGCGTCCGCCCTCGTGACCACCCGGAGGCTGTGGCGCGCCACTGCGTTCGCCGTCCTCATCGCCGTTGTCGTCGTGCACGCGGTGCTCGCCCTGGGCTCGTCCGCGCCCGCCTGCGCCCTGCCCGCCCTGGTCGGCGCGGCCTGGTTCGTGTGGGCCGAGGCGGACGCCCGGGCCGCGGGCGTAGTCGTGCGGTGGGCCGTCGCGGTCGCCGCCATGGCGGTCCTGACGCCCCCGGGGGCGGGCATGATGCCCTTGTTCACCAACGAGTCCACCCTGTTCGCCCAGGAGGCCACCCGCCCACTGGAGGCGTCCTTCGCGGCGGTGTTCCTGCTGACGGTGCCCGCGAACCGACTGGTGGCCGCCGTCCTCCAGTGCGCGCGGGGCAGGGGCGGGGAGCCGCTGTCCGCCCACCGCGGCGCGGAGTCCGGTGGGGCGTGCGGCGCGGCGCCCTCCGGCGTGCCGGGAACGGGGCCCGCAGGAGTGCCGGGAACAGGGGCCGCCGCCCTGGAAGCGGCCGGGGGAGCCGGTGCGCCCGCGCCCCGCCGCGGCCTGTCGGGCGGGCGGTGGATCGGGCCGCTGGAGCGCCTGCTCATCGTGCTCATGGCGGCCTCGGGGCCCCAGGCGGCCATCGCCGCCATCATCGCCGCCAAGGGCGTCATCCGATTCCCGGAGGTCTCCAAGGACGACACCGGCGAGAAAGCGGAGGAGTTCCTCATCGGCTCCCTCGTCTCGTGGGGCCTGGCCGCCGCGGCGGCCGTTTTCATCACCAGCATCGCGCAGGGCGCCTGGGCCGTCCCCGCGGAGCCCGGTTCCGGAATGTAAGGTGGGGGCGTGGCTTTCACCCCCATCGACCCCTACGGCGCCGACGTGCTCGCGCGCGACCCGCACCGCGACGCCCCCGGCGCGCCCAACCCCAGGTCCCGGCAGATCCACGTCGAGATCGGCATGGTCCTGGAGGACGTGGGCAGTGGATGGGTGGGGGCGGTGACCCGCGTGGAGAAGTCCGGCGGCGTCCACCTGGTGGAACTTGAGGACCGCAGGGGCAAGCGCCGCTCCTTCCCGCTCGGGGGCGGGTTCTGGCTGGAGGGCCAGCCGATCATCGCGCTCGCGCCCCTGCCCCGGACGTCCCCCGGCCCCTCACGGGCGGACGGGGCCGCCGCGGAGGCGGGGTTCCGGGCGGGCCTGACCACCCCCGGGGGGCGCAGGGTGACGAACTCGGGGTCCATCGCCGCCCCCAGGTCCGCGCCCAGGGTCGCCAAGGCCTCGCGCATCTGGGTGGAGGGCAAGCACGACGCCGAACTGGTGCAGCACGTGTGGGGCGACGACCTGGCGGAGGCGGGGATCGTCGTGCAGCTGCTCGACGGCGCCGACAACCTGGAGGAGGTCCTGGAGGAGTTCGGCCCCACCGACACCGCCCGCGCGGGGATCCTGCTCGACCACATGGTGGCCGGGTCGAAGGAGACCCGCATCGCGCGCGCCGTCCAGGAGCGGTGGGGGGAGTCGGTGCTGGTCCTCGGCCACCCCTTCGTCGACATCTGGCAGGCCGTCAAGCCCGGGCGCGTCGGCCTGGAGGCGTGGCCCCAGATCCCCAGGGGCACCGACATCAAGCACGGGACGCTCGAGTACCTGGGGTGGCCGCACGCCACGCGGGCCGACATCGCTGCGGGGTGGCGCAGGATCCTGTCCACTGTGCGCAACTACCGCGACCTCGAGCCCGCGCTGCTCGGCCGCGTCGAGGAACTCATCGACTTCGTGACGGTCCCCTGGGCGCACTGAGACCCCGCTCGGGCGACGAGGCGGGAGCAGCCTGCCTGGGTCCGCTGACGCCCCGCCGGGCACGGCGGCCCCCGGGCTCGGGGGAGCAGAGCGTCCTCCCCGGGACCACTGGGCGCCGACCCGCGGGGCGCGACGAGGCGGGGAGGCCCGGCGAGCGGCCACCGGGACACCGCGGTGGTCGCCCGGCTTCGCTGTCGGCGCAGCGGCCCCTCTGGGCGCGCCCAGGAGTGGGGCGGGGGAGTAGCATTGGCACTCAGGGACACGGAGTGCCAATGCAGTGCGGGGAAGGAGCGCCATGAGCCGGAGCTCAGCGGACGACCGGCGCCTCGACGTGCTGCGCGCCATCGTCACGCAGTACGTGGCCACCCGCGAGCCCGTCGGCTCCAAGGCCATCGCCCAGTCCCACGACCTGGGCGTCTCCTCCGCCACGATCCGCAACGACATGGCGGTCCTGGAGGACGCGGGCCTCATCTACCAGCCGCACACGAGCGCCGGGCGGGTCCCCACGGACAGGGGCTACCGGGTGTTCGTGGACCGCCTGGCCACCCTCAAACCGATGACCGCCCCCGAGAGGCGGGCCGTGGAGAGCTTCCTGTCCGACAGCGCCGACATCGACGACGTCGTCGAGCGCACGGTGCGCCTGCTCGCCCAGTTCACCCGCCAGGTCGCCCTCGTCCAGTACCCGGCGACCTCGGTGCGCACCCTGCGCCACCTCGAGGTCGTCGACCTGGCGCCCTCCCGCCTGCTCGTGGTCGTCATCACCGACCAGGGCGAGGTCGTGGAGCGCTCCCTGTCCCTGGCGGCCCCCGTCAGCGGAGACGACGTGGCCTCGGCGAGGCTGCTGCTGCGCGCCCACATGGGGGCCGCGACCTCGCGGGACGTCGACGCGGGGCGCGACGAGGCGGTGGCCGCTGCGCCCCCGGAGCTCGGCGCCCTGGTCGGGGTGCTGGCCGACGTGGTCGCCGAGCTCCTGGCCCCCGAGGAGTCGGCGAGGATCGTCATATCCGGCGTGTCGAACCTGGCGCGCGGCGCCGTCGACTTCCACGACATCACGCCCGTCCTGGACGCCCTGGAGGAGCAGATGGTCCTCATGCGCCTCTTCGCCCAGGCCGAGTCCGACGGCGGTGTCCACGTCACCATCGGCGCTGAGAACCCGCACGAGGCGCTGAGCGAGGCCTCGGTGGTGACGGGCACCTACCGCGCCGGGGAGACCGCCGGGGAGGGCGTCGCCCACCTCGGGGTCGTGGGGCCCACCCGCATGGACTACGCGCGGACCATGTCGTCGGTGCGCGCCGTCGCAGCCTACCTCTCGCGCTTCTTGGCCACATGAGGCGCGCGGGGACTGAAGACCACCACATCGATAGGAAATGAGTGAGCCGGTGAGAGACTACTACGAGGTCCTGGGCGTTCAGCGCGACGCGAGCCCCGAGGAGATCAAGAAGGCGTACAGGAAGCTGGCGCGCCAGCTGCACCCCGACTACGCCGGGCCCGACTCCGAGGAGGCGTTCAAGGAGCTCTCCGTCGCTTACGAGACCCTTTCCGACCCCGACAAGCGCAAGATGTACGACATCGGCGGGCCCGACGCCCTGCGCGGGGGCGGGGGCGGGGGCGCCGATTTCGGGTCGGCCTTCGCCGAGGCGTTCTCGTCGATGTTCGGCGGCGGGTTCTCCAGCGCCTTCGGCGGCGCCTCGACCCCGCAGTCGCGGGTGCGCGCGGGCCGCGACCGCCAGGTCCACGTCGATATCACGCTGGAGGAGGCGGCCTTCGGGGCGAAGAAGGAGGTCGAGTACTCCACCTACGCGGTCTGCGACGTGTGCGGGGGCTCCATGTGCGAGCCGGGCACGTCGCCCGCCCAGTGCGGCTCCTGCCACGGATCCGGGTTCGTCACCCGCGTCCAGAACTCCATCCTGGGGCGCATGCAGATGCAGAGCCCGTGCCCCACCTGCCAGGGCTACGGCGATGTCATCTCCTCGCCGTGCCACAACTGCGCGGGACAGGGGCGCGTGCCCACGCAGAGGACGATCACCGTGAACATCCCGGCGGGCGCCAGCGAGGGCATGCAGGTGCGCGTCTCGGGCGAGTCCGAGGTCGGGGTCGGCGGCGGCCCGCGGGGCGACCTGTACCTGGCGATCCACGAGAAGAAGCACCCGGTGTTCGAACGGCGCGGCGACGACCTGCACACGTGGATCACCATTCCGATGACGACCGCCGCCCTGGGCACCGAGTTCGAACTGGACACACTCGACGGGGTGAAGGGGGTCACCATCAAGGCGGGCACCCAGCCGGGCGACGACATCGTCCTGCAGGACCTGGGGGTCGGGCGCCTGCAGCGCGCGGGCCGCGGCGCCCTGCACGTCCACGTCGACGTCGAGATCCCCAAGCGCCTCGACGCCAAGTCGCGGCGCCTGCTGGAGGAGCTGGCCGACGTCCGCGGCGAGGTGCGGGTCGAGCCCCACCGCCAGCACACGTCGTTCTTCGACAAACTGCGCGACACCTTCGGCGCCTCGTGACCCGGCCGGTTTTCCTCTCCGACGGCCTGTCCGCCGACCCCGCTGGACTGGAGGCGGGGGCGCGGGCCCGCCTGGGCGGCGACGAGGGCCGCCACGCCGCCCAGGTGCGCCGCATCGGGGCGGGGGAGTGGGTCGACGTGGTCGACGGGCGCGGCAGGCGGTTGGTCTGCGAGGTCGTCGGCGCCTCGAAGACGGGGCTCGACCTGGTGGTCGCGAGCGCGGCCGACGAGGCGGTCCCCGCTGTGCGGACCGTCCTCGTCCAGGCGCTCGCCAAGGGCGGCCACGACGAGCAGGCCGTCGACGTGTGCACGCAGATCGGCGTCGGCGCGGTGGTGCCGTGGGCGTCGGAGCGGGCGGTCGTGCGGTGGAGCGGCCCCAGGGCCCTCAAGGGGCGCGCGAAATGGCAGGGGGTGGCCAGGGCTGCCGCCAAGCAGGCGCGCCGCGCTTTCGTCCCCGAGGTCGGCGAGCCCCTGGACACGCGCGGCCTGCTCGGATGGGTGGGCCGCCTCGTCGAGGCGGGCGGGGCGGCGCTGGTCTGCCACGAGGAGGCCAGCGCCGGGATCGGATCGGTGCTGGACGGCCTGCGCGCGGACTCGCCCGGCGGGCGGCTGCCCGGGCGTGTGGCGGTGGTCGTCGGCCCCGAGGGCGGGATCAGCCCCGGGGAGTCGGAGGCACTGGCCGGCGCCGGGGCGGTGCTGGTGGGCGTGGGGCCCACTGTGCTGCGCTCGTCGGCGGCGGGGGCGGTGGCACTCGCCCTGGTCCTGGCGGCGGCGGGGCAGTACCGGTAGCGCCGGAGTCCCTGCCGTGCGTCATCCGACGGGGGCGAGCCACTGGCCCAGGCGCATCCAGACCAGTCTGCCCGTGATGGGGTCGAAGCGGACGAAGGGCCGGCGCCCGTCCTGGTCGCGCACGATCTCGTAGAGGGTGTGCGGCGAGGCCAGGGTGAGGACGCTGTCGGCCTGCTGCCACTGCCCGTCCACCATTTCGTAGAGGAAGCCGACGGTGATCGCCCACGTGCCCTCGACCATCGCGCGGCTCAGGGTGGAGTGGCGGGCCCCCAGGAGCCCCCCGCCGCGCTCGCGCGCGTACTCCATGCCGGTGCGTTGCAGGACGCGGGCGATCATGTGCGGCTTGCCCGCGTCGAGGTAGTCGAGGAACTCGATGGGGGCGCGCAGGGGGCCCAGGTCCTCGCGCTCCACCGGCCGGGGTTTGAGCGCCGTGTACGCGAGGAGGGCGATGGGCAGCTCGCAGTGGTCGAGGCCGCACATGGTGTACTCGTCGGTGCCGTAGTCCACCATGGTCACGGCGCCGGGGGCGATGTAGGCGTCGCACTGCCTGCCGTCGGTGGCGCTCATGGTCATCATGTAGACGCGCCGCCGCGCCCCCGCCAGCCCGGCGGTGATCGAGTCGGCGGGCGGCGCCAGCCCGGCGGCGGTGAGGACGCCGCACTTGCGCAGGGGCGCGGTCACCGCTTCGTCGTGGGCGGCCCCGCCCGCCGCGTAGGCGGTGATGGCGAGGAGTTCCTTCTCGCCGCTCATGGAGAAGTACGGGTTGGGCGTTTCGGTGTGCAGTCTCAGCATCACAGGACCCTTGTGCTCTCGAACATGGGGATGGTGTCGGCGGAGGAGTCGGCGAGCTGGTGGGTGGGGCAGATCGCGGTCACCGTGATGCCCTTCCCGCCGCCGTCGGCGTCCTCGACGACCCACGTCCACTGCGTGAGTGTGAGGGAGATGGTGTCGAGGATGTACGTGCCCGTGGTGACCAGCCCGGCCTGCTCGTCGGTGGCCCACGGCGTCATGTCGACGATCTGGTACCCGGGGATGGCCCGCAGCGACAGGCTGGTGACTTGGTGCTGCCACTGCTGGGCGCCGACTTCGGCGCCGAAGGGCTCGACCGCGGTGGTGAAGGTGTCGTGCCACTCCTCGGTGCCCTCGGCCCTGACGAGGACGAGGTCCAGGCGGGGGTCGTCGAGTACGCCGGGCGGCAGTTGGTCTGCGAGTAGGCGCATCGGCGGCGTCAAGTCGGGCTCGTCAGGGCGGGGGAGCCGGATCCAGCGGTCGGAGGCGGTGACCGCGGTGGTCCGCCCGGTGTGCTCGACGGCGGGGTGGGTGTTGTCCATGTGGGCCTCGTGGGGTCAGCTGATCTGGGCGTTGTCGGCGGAGAGGGAGGCGGAGATCTGCGCCTCGTTGGCGTCGTGGAGGTCGGCGGCTTGGGAGGCGCTCTCGGCCGCCTGCGCCGTCGCCTTCGCCACTTCGCCCAGTGCGGTTTGGAGGAGGTCGATGAGGGAGGAGTAGGTCCCGCCGAGCTGTCCGTCGCTGCCGTCCGCCACTGACACGGCGTTGAGCGCGTCGGAGCACCGCTGGCTCTCCCCGCCGATGCGGCGCACCAGTGCGGTGTCGATCTCAATATCCATAGGATTCCCTTTCTGCGCGGCGGCGTTCTCTTTCGGCGCGGTATTGGTCGGCTTGGAAGGGCCGGCGGTCCCGTGAGGGGTCCACCGTCTCGAGGTCGTCCTCCAGGCGACGCACGATCCGCGAGTCGGCGCCGAAGGACTTGCGCGCCTTGTCGATGAGCAGGAAGTTGGCGCGTTTGCGGGCCGCCTGGTACGTCTGGACGATGGCGGCCAGGACTGCCGGGGGCGCCAGCGGCGTCTCGATGCCCAGGAGCGCGCCCGAGGCGTCGACGGTGACCGCGACCGAGCGCGTGGGGTCGGTGGCGGTCTGCCGTATCCGTTTGAGGCGCTGGGAGTACTGGGCCACCTCCTGCGCCTGGCTCTGCGCGTGGCGCACGTCGTCGCGCGCCTGTTGGCTGTAGTCGTCAAGCGTCCCCATTGGGGTCCTCCCGGGTTCCGGTGGGCGTGGTCGCCGCGCCGCCGTGGCCCCGGCGTGCGCGCGAGGCGCGGGCGGGGCGGGCTCCGTGGCTGGTGGGCGTCCCGGTGCGGGGCAGCGAGGCGATAGCGGCTGTGATGTCGAGGGCGTTGGCGGTGCCCGCGTGGGGGCGGGGGCGGCGTCGGGGCCGTGGAGTGCGGGCGCGCCCTGCGGGGGTAGGGGGCTCCCTGCTGAGGGCACGGTCTGGAGGGAGTGGGGAGCCGAGGTGGAGGGCAGGCCGACTGCCTCCGGGATGTCGACGGGGACGTTGCCCAGTTGCGAGGCGTACACGCCGTCGTCGTCCAGGAACGGGTCGCGGTCCTCGCTCTCCCCGCGCTCGGCGGCCTCCTGCCTGCGCTGCTCCTCACGTTTCGCCGCATGGTACTCCGGATACATCCACTCAGGCAGAGTGAACGGGATGATACCGATTAACGCGATGAACATGAAAAGCATGGACGGGAGTACCAATACGGCTGTCCAATAGCTCCAGAACGGACTATGTCCATGGCGGGAGCTGAAGATGTTGGGGTCGACCATGGGGCCGATCAATGCTAGGGCGCCAAGAACAATCCACCCGCAGGCTGGGATAATGCGATGAAATTCTTCCCCCGGTTGGTGTCGAATGCGCGGCCGAACTCGCCAACAGGGTTGTCGGAGAACATTTCATGGTACCAGAAATATATCATGGATGATCCGAGTGTAAAACCAGAGGTGACTAGAAGAAAGTATTTCATTGTTCTCCGTAGTTATTCTCGTTATGTTGAAGGGGTGTAGTGTCTTCTATCCGTGGAATAGCCAGTTCAGTACTCCCTTCGCAAGACCAGAAGCCACTGATCCGAGTGAACTTCCTACGATTCCTCCGATGATTCCGCCGATGACTGTGCCTGCGGCGATGCCGATGGGGCCTCCGAAGGTGCCGATGAAGGCGCCGGCCTTGGCGCCGCCCCACGCGCCTAGCCATCCGCCTCCCGCTGTTGTGGCTCCTGTGGTGGTTGCGCGCGCGACGCGCTCACCGGTACCGATCTGCGGGTTAATGGCATCGCGTTCCCATTGGTCTTTCGCGGAGAGTACGCCGTCGGCCAGTGTGGCCACGATGCCGATGCGGCCCATGAGGTTGCCGAATCGCCGTGCGGCTCTTCCGATGGTTGCTGCGGGCTTGTTGCCTTGCTTATAGCCGGACACCCAGTTCTCGTGCTTGGTCATCTCCCAGTGGCGCCTGAACCAGCCCATCTGCTGGACGTTCCTGAACTTTCCTTTAAGGCTCTGCCCCATCGCATTCGTCGCTCCCGCCGGCCACCGGGGGGCGAAGCGCCCTCTCGCCTTGTGGACCGCGCCCCACATGATCACAGAAGTGGTGTTATCGATCAGACCGTGCCACTTCGGGATATCCCTCCACGACCCATTGGGCAGGACCTGGCCCGCCACCCATGCGAGTGGTCCTGTGATGCCCTGGCAGGCTGATTCGAAGTCCTCGTAGGCCTTGCGCTCCTTCTCGTAGATCTCGTAGGACTCGCCGCAGAACTGGGAGTAGGCCTCCACTTGGGCGTCGTAAGCGGGGTTCGTGGGGTCGGCGGGGGCCACGATCTCGTCCTCGGTGACCTCCAGGTGCTCGGCGACGGCAGCGTCCGCGAGGTTGTCGAACCACAGGCCGGTGCTGGTCAGGGCGTCCGCCAGGGCGCCCAGGGCCTCGACTAGGGCTTTGACGGCGTCCATCAGCCTCTTGGCGTTATCAGTGTTGTCGGTCATCGCGTCGAAGAGGCGGTCGGCGGTGGCCCCCCTGCAGGTCCCCGGCCTCGACCATGTCCCGCGCAGCCTGCAGATCCTGGGCAACGGCGTCGAGGTCCTGCTGGTGCTTGAACATCTCAGCGCGCAGTCCGCGCGGAACGCCCGGGCTCAACAGGGTCCGGATCCGTATCCCGTCGGCCATCTCAACCACTGTCCAATCAGTTGTTCGCCCCCATTACGTTATTGATCGGATGACAAGTCAGTTAAGCCCCTCCACCGATGCGTCTCACTCTTTGATCCTGTCAGTCTGTTTCACTGTGTTTTGTTTCGCTGCGGAGGTGCTGTCCTCCTGCGAGCCTCGGTGAGCGCGGGCGGGCCGGGCGCCGTGGCTGGTGTGCGCCCCGGTGCGGGGCAATGCAGTGGTAGTGGCTGTGATGTCGAAGGCATCGGCGGTGTCGGAGTCGTAGAGTGCTGGCTCTTCCGTTTCGGGCGGGCCTTGGAGGGGCGGGGGATCGCCTGTGGAGGGCAGGCCGACTGCCTCCGGGATGTCGATGGGGACGTTGCCCAGTTGTGAGGCGTACACGCCGTCGTCGTCCAGGAGCGGGTTGCGGTCCTCGGCCTCCCCGTGCTCGGCTGCTTCCTGCTTTCGCTGCTCCTCGCGCTTCGCCGCATGGTACTCCGGGTACATCCACTCAGGCAGAGTGAACGGGATGATACTGAGGACAAGAACGAGTAGCAAGAGCAGGCATATTGTCGCCAGTAATAGCTTCCACAGGTGCCAAGGGCTATTCGTGCGGGCAATCTGGTGTGAGGGGTCTGATGTAATTGCTTCCGAAATGAATATAATGGACGAGCATATGCTCAGTGTTCCGAATGCTGGCTGTGCGAGGGCGACGAAGTTCTTCCCCCTTCCGCTGTCGAAAGCGCGGCTGAACTCGCCGATGAAGCCGTCCCTGAACATTTCGTGGTACCAGAAGAAGAAGGTTGTTGAGGCGAACATGAGCGCAAGGAGTGCTGCAATGATATATAGCAAGTTGTGCCCTTTCAGTAGTGCCTCGTTCTTCCATAATGTCCATACTCGGTGGATTACTGCTACGCTACCAGGTTGATGTCCCATGGGCGAAACCGGTTACCCACTGACTGATCCGGTTCCCTCCACGCCTGTCGAGGAATAATCCAAACATGCCTCCTATGACTCTGCCGGTGGCGATTTCGGAGGTGGCATTGGCGGGGCCTCCGAAGACGCCGACGGATGCTCCGTTTCGTCGGTGCTGTCAGGTTCGTCCGTGGCGTTGCCCGCCGTCGGTGCGTCGCCACCCTCCTGTCGGCCCCGGCGGGCGCGCGCGGCTCGGACGGGGCGGATCCCGCGGCTGGTGGGCGCCCCGGTGCGGGGCAGTGCGGCGGTAGTGGCGGTGATGTCGAAAGCGCCAGTGGCGTTGATGTCGTAGAGGGCCGGGTCCTCTGCTTCGGGCGGGCCCTGGAGGGGCGGGGGATCGCCTGTGGCGGGCAGGCCGACTGCCTCCGGGATGTCGATGGGGACGTTGCCCAGTTGTGAGGCGTACACGCCGTCGTCGTCCAGGAACGGGTTGCGGTCCAAAGCCTCCCCGCGCTCGGCAGCCTCCCGTCTGCGCTGCTCCTCCCGCTTCGCCGCGTGGTACTCCGGGTACATCCACTCAGGCAGAGTGAACGGGATGAAGCCAACGAAGATGAGGAACGCGCACAGCACTGTTGGAACGCCCCAGAATAGGGCCCATACCTCCCAGAACGGAAAGCCATCACGGCCTCGTTGGAATATGTTTGGATCTATTACTGTTCCGAGTGCGGCTATGCAGCCGAAGCACGCGGTGAGTCCCGCTGCGGGTTCGGACAGGGCGGTGAAGTTCTTCCCCCGCCACCGAATTCTGTTGAAAAACCGTTCGAACCACCCGATATAGCCGTCGCTGAACATCTCGCAGTACCAGAAGTACAGCATCGAGACCCCATCGCGACGCCGACGACGAGGAGTAGTGGATTCCCCATAGTATTCCTCCGATGTTCTCGTTCAGCACCGATCTCCTTGGCAGCCCCCATCCGTCTGCCCTGTCAACGCCCCCCTGTGCGCTCGTCGGCTTCCCGTCGGCGTTGCTCCTCCCGCTTCGCCTCGTGGTAAGGCGGGTACATCCACTTCGGCAATGGGAGTGGGATGAAGCCGACGGCGGCGACGATCAGTGAGATGAGTATGAGCGCGCCCCAGAACGTGTCCCAATACAGCCAGAACCCGCTCGGCTCCTCGACCGCGGGATCGCTGTAGGACCTCACGAATGCCGAGAGCGCGCAGAATCCTACGGATAGGGACATGCATCCGATCGCTGGTGCGACCAGGGCTGTGATGTTCTTCGGACGCTCGGCGTTGGACTGGCGGCTGAACCGTCCGACGTGCCCGTCGCTGAACATCTCCTGACGCCATAAGAACAATACAATCGATCCGAATAGCAGAGCCACTGCCATGACGACTCCCGGGTGCGGCACGTTCTCCCCTCCGTCCTACGAGTCCGCTCACTAACTATTCGAATAATAGCGGCCTGGCGCGCGCTGCGGAAGGGGGCGGGAGCACCAGCCCCAGCGGAACACCGGCCCGGTGTGTTGGAAGGGCAGCGGCCCCGTCAACACAACCCCGCCGGCCCCTCCTCGTCGGCAGGGCCCGGAGCCCGGAAGGGGGTCCGCAGCGTCCGCCCGGGCACCCGCCCGCCTACAGGGCGAAGCCGTGGATCCCCACGGTCATCGAGTGCGTCTGCCCCGGCTCCAGGACGGCCAGGTCCGTGTGGGAGTTGAAGGCGTTGGGCGGGCACGTCATCGGCTCGACGGCCACGCCCCTGCGGGACACCTGCTCACCCGAGTACACCTGCACCCACGGCGTGTCCGCGGTGATGGCCGCCCCGATCCCGGTTCCACGGTGGACGATTGACGCGCTCCACGCGCCCCCGGCCCCGATACCCGTGAAAGCGTGGTCGATCGAGCGCTCCCCGATCAGGGCAGGCTCCCGGAAGTCCACTCCCGCCTCGTCGACCGCGACCCGCCCGGTCGGGATCAGGCTCTCGTCCGTGGTGAGCGCCGACGAGGCCGGCACGGTGAGCTCGTAGGAGTCCGCGGGGTGCCCGTCCACCGTCAAGTAAGGGTGGACGCCCGCCCCGTAGGGGGCCGCGGCCCGGCCGGTGTTCTTCGTCGAGACCGTCACACTCAGGCCGCGCGCCGCATCGACCGCGTAGGTCACCCACGCCTGCAACGGCCACGGGTACCCGTAGGTGGGGGCGACGAAGAGGCCCAGCGTCGCCGAGTCGGAGTCCGCGTGCACGACCCGCCAGTCGGTCCAGGCGGCCAGCCCGTGCAGCGCGGTCCCCAGCTCCGGCTCGTTGACGGGCACGCTGTAGCGCCGCCCCTGCCACGTGTACGCCCCGCCCGCGATGCGGTTGGGCCACGGCACCAGGACCTTGCCCATGTAGGCGGGTGGGACCTGGTCGGCGCCGTGGGGGAGGACGATCCGGTGCCCCCGCCAGTCCAGGCCCGCCAGGCCCGCGCCCACGGTCACCACCCGCGCCGTGTAGTCGCCCGAGGAGAGGGTCAGTTCCGTACCAGATAGCGTGTGCGTGGTCACAAGGGCCTCCTTGCCTGTCCGGCCCGCGAAGCGGACCCGAGTTGTCGTGCCCCCATTCTAAAGCGCGAATGGTAGCGGGCGTCACCCCCAGGGCGGTACCCTGGCAGGCAGACGTGAACGCCCCGCCACGCGAAGGAAGGATAGACACCCCCAATGCCGCACCAGATCAGCGAAGAACTCATCGAGCGCCTGCGCGCCAGCGGCGACCCCGCGCGCACCGTCGCCCGCAACGCCGTCACCGTGGCAGGCATCGAAGCCGCCTCGACGGACCGCGACCGCGTCGTCGCGACGCCCACTGTCGTCTCCGACCGCATCGACGACTGGAAGGTGACCTCCCAGAAGAAGTCGGGCCGCTGCTGGCTGTTCTCGTCCCTCAACCTCATCCGCTCCGCCGCCAGGGAGCGCCTGGGCCTCAAGGACTTCGAGTTCTCGCAGAACTACGTGTTCTTCTGGGACAAGTTCGAACGCGCGAACTGGTTCCTCACGGACATCATCGCCACCGCCGCCACCGAGGACCTCGACGGGCGGCTGCTCCAGTTCCTGCTCGCCGACGTGCTCTCCGACGGCGGCCAGTGGGACATGGCGGTCTCCCTCTACGTCAAGCACGGCCTCGTGCCCAAGCAGGCCATGCCCGAAACCGAGTCGTCCTCCAACAGCCACCGCATGAACACCCTGCTCCAGGTGCTGCTGCGGCGCACCGCCCTGGAGCTGCGGGAACTGGTCGCCCAGGGGGCTTCCGACGAGGCGGTCGCCGCCGCCAAGGAGGAGGCCCTCGCCCAGGTGTGGCGCATCCTCGTCATCAGCCTGGGGGAGCCGCCCGCCTCCTTCGAATGGGAGTGGCGCGACGACAAGGGCGGCTTCCACCGCGACGGCGCCCTGACGCCCCGCGAGTTCTTCGCGCGCTACGTGGAGGCGGACCTCACGCAGTACGTGTGCCTGGTGGACGACCCCCGCCGCGAGCACCCCAAGGGCAGGGCCCTCACCGTCGACCACCTGGGCAACGTCGTGGGCGGCCGGCCCATCCGTTACATCAACGCCGAGATGGGCACGATCAAGCGCCTCGCCGCCGATTCGCTGCGCGCCGGCAAGCCCGTGTGGTTCGGCGCCGACTGCTCCCAGCAGTCGGACAGGAAGGCGGGCCTCTTCGTCGAGGGCCTCTTCGACTTCTCCTCCCTGTTCGGCGTGGACCTGGCGATGACGAAGGAGCAGCGCGTCAACACCGGCGAGTCCGCGATGAACCACGCCATGCTCTTCACCGGCGTCGACGTCGACGAGGCCGGGGCGCCGCGCCGCTGGCGCGTGGAGAACTCGTGGGGCGAGGAGCCCGGCGACAAGGGGTTCTTCACGATGGACGACGCGTGGTTCTCCGAGTACGTCTTCGAGGTCGTCGTCCCCGTGGACTCCCTGCCCGAAGAGCTGGTCGGCGCGCTCACCGAGGAGCCCGCGCACCTGCCCGCGTGGGACCCGATGGGCACCCTCGCCTGATCCGTGTCCGGGGCCCGGGGCCGCCACCGCTGGGTGCGCGGCCCCGGGCCCCGCTGTCTCCAGGCGGACGCGGCAGGGGCACTCCAGTGGGCGCCCTCGCCGCTACCGCGCACAGCGCCTCCGCGCGGCCGCGGGAGGAGCGCGCGGATTCCGGCTCCCGCCTCGTCCCCCGGGCGGGACCCGAGCGTGAGGGCGGCGCGCCGTGGTGGCCAGCCCCGGCCGCCTGCGGTCCGCGCCCGTCGGTCAGCGCGCCGCCGCCCCGCTCATGGGCCCCGGTCGCCTGCGGTCCGCGCCCGGGAAACCGTCGAAACGGACACCGGGGAGCGCCGACGATGGGACAATTCGTCTGTCGCACCACCGAAACCTGGAGGCCCCAATGACCACCGACGTCACCCGATCCTTCACCCGCTCCCTGCCCAAAGCGGAACTGCACCTCCACCTGGAGGGCACCCTCGAACCCGCCCTCAAACTCCGCCTCGCCCAGAAGCACGGGGTCGACATCGGGCAGTCCACCATCGACGAGGTGCGCGCCAGCTACCGTTTCAACGACCTCGCGTCCTTCCTGGCCGTGTACTACCCGGCGATGGAGGTGCTGCGCGACGAGGACGACTTCCACGACCTCGCGGCCGCCTACCTGGCCCGCGCCCGCCAGGACGGCGTCGTGCGCGCCGAGTGCTTTTTCGACCCGCAGGCGCACACGGGCCGGGGCATCCCGATCGAAACAGTGATCCGCGGCTACCACCGCGCCATCGCGGAGGCCCGCGAGCAGGGCATGTCGGCTGACTTGATCCTGTGCTTCCTGCGCGACCTCAGTGCGGAATCCGCCATGGAGACGCTGCGCGCCGCCCTGCCCCACAAGGACATGTTCATCGGCGTGGGCCTGGACTCCGACGAGCGCGGCAACCCGCCCACGAAGTTCGCCGAGGCCTTCGCCCTGGCGCGCGACAACGGCCTGCGCGTCACCATGCACTGCGACATCGACCAGGTTGGCTCCATCGACCACATATGCTCCGCGTTGCTTGAGCTGGGCGCCGAGCGGCTGGACCACGGCACGAACATCGTCGAGGACCCGGCACTGGTCGCCTACGCGCGCGACCACGGCATCGGCCTGACCACCTGCCCCCTGTCGAACTCCTTCGTCACGGAGGAGATGAAGGGGAAGGAGATCGTCGAGCTCCTGGAAGCGGGCGTGAAAGTCTCCGTCAACTCCGACGACCCCGCCTATTTCGGCGGCTACATCGCGGACAACTACTTCGCCCTCGCGGAGCGCTTCGGTCTGGACCGCACAGCACTGGCGCGCATCGCGCGGAACTCGATCGAGATCAGCTGGGCGCCCGACCAGGACAAGGCGCGCCTTCTGGCCGGCCTCGACGCGTTCGAGGCGGGGGAGGGCCTCGTCTGACCCTCGCGCGCGGACGCAGGCCACCGGGGCGGGCAGCTCCGGCTCGCCCCCTCGTGCGGGCGGAAGCGGTGCTGCCGCGCGCGCCTGGGCCATCCCCCGCTCGCTCGCTCTCTCGCGCGGGCGGAAGCGGCGTGCCGGGGCGCATGGACCGTTCCCGGACCGGCCCTGTTGTCACAATCGGCCACGGCGTGGACGCCCAGGAAAAGAGGCGCCGTGGCCTGGCACTATGGGCCCATGAACTCCCACAGGCCGACGTTGTTGATCTCCAACGTCCTACCGGCGCGTCCGGGGGACCCGGCGTACAACGCGATCTGCATGCGCCTGTGGGACCGCCTGCTGAGCGCGGCGCTGCCGACGTGGAACGTGGTCCGCGAGTACGCGCAGGAGGACGGGCCGGAGGGCGCCCGCCTGCGCGCCCGGGGCGCCGACGCCATCGTCGTCATGGGCGGCGAGGACGTGCACCCGGCCCTGTACGGGCGCGCGCAGGGCTACGAGGGCGAGGGCCGCCACTGGTACCGCGCGGATCTGGGGCAGCTGGCGCTCATCGGCCACGCGAGGGCCACGGGCACGCCGCTGCTGGGGATCTGCCGAGGCATGCAGCTGATCAACGTCGCTTTCGGTGGCACGCTCGAACAGCACATCGAGGGCGCCGAGGGCACGCACACGAACCCCTCGATCCTCACCGACCACCGTTTCGTCCGCCATGGGGTCCAGGTGGCGGCGGGGACAGAACTGCACCGGGCGCTCGGTCCCTTCTTGACCGGAGCCTCGACAGTGGTGTCCTCGGCCCACCACCAGCGCGTTGAGGCTGCGGGGGAGGGGCTGGCGGTGTGCGCGACCGCGGAGGACGGCACCGTCGAGGCCGTCGAGCACCGCGACGCCCCTATCATCGGCGTCCAATGGCACCCCGAGGATCCCGCGGCCGACATCGACCAGCTGCGGGCGCTCCTGGCGCACCTGGACGCACGGCGCGCCCCGCGCCTCGAACGCGCCTCCACTACGCTGGCCGCCTGAGCGGGCGCAACGGTAGGTCCCCACGCACCACTGACTGCGGCTGCTTCCCCCGCGCCTGGGGATGCCCGAGGGGTCTGGGCGCCTTCCGGGGGTGCCAGTGCTTCTGGTGGACGAGCGCTGCGCCCACTGCAGGACGCGGTCGTTCGTGCCGCGAGGGTGTTGTTGACATTGTGAGGGGGTTGTCGACACCGCGAGGGGGATATAACGCGCGCTCGTGTCAACAACGCGCGTCGGTGCGGGTAACCCGCGCTCGTGTCGACAACGCGCGTCGGTGCCGACAACCCGCGCTCACGGCGACGGTGGCACGGTGGTCTGGGGGGCTCGATCGGAACCAGGCCGACAACGCGCGCTCACGCCGATGACATGGGCCGATGCTGGCAGCCCACGACGATCCGAGTACCCCACGACGATGCTGGTGCCCCACAACGATGCTGGTGCCCCGCGATCCGAGTGCCCCGCGACGATGCGAGCACCCTGTGCCCGCACGTGACTGACGTCAGTACCCGTCGGCGGAACGGATGTGGAAACGGCGCTCTTGGCTGTCGCAGCGGCCGAGTGGTCTCCACAACCGCGCGCGCGACGGAGGAATGGGCAGGTCATAGGGGTTGACCGCGCGGGCCAACTGCTCGCGCAGTGCGGGTATGTCCTCGAAGTCCGCCCACTGGTAGCGGCGGATGGTCCACCCCTCCTGCTCCAACGCCCGCTGGCGCGCCATCCATGCGCGCTGCGCGGTGCGGAAGGCGCTGATCGTCGATCCGAGCTTGGCCGCGCCATCGGCCTCGCCCACGAGTCCGAGCTCGATGATCGCCCAGTCGGCCCGGAACTGCCCATCCGGCGTGTCGATCACGAACTGGGTCCTCACATCGTAGGGGCACACGCTGAGCACGACCCACAGCAGAGCCGCCTCCAGGACTGACTCGCATCCGGCGTCCGCGTTGTCGACGATCTGTTCGATGAGGATGTGCGACCGCCGGTAGGGCGATGAGCGCATTCGCGCGAGGATCTGACGTTTCACCTCGCGTTCGCGCCTGCGGGACGCGTCGGGTGATCGCGCGTCGAACCGTGAGAGGTGCCGGATGCCCATGCAGGCGGCGACGAAGGCGGGCAGCCGCTCCTCGGATGCGATGACGCGGATCAGGGCGTCGATGACGTCTTCGCACTCGAGGCTCGAGATGGTGGTCGTCTGGTTCGTGGGCGGCTTGGTGAAGGAACGGACGGCGCAACCCGGAATGGTCAGCCCACCGATGCGGACTTGCGGGAACGGATAGCGCTGGACGCGCCCAGCTGTGTGGATGGCGACGTTCGGATTCGATTCCCATAGAGGGATTCCGTGGGCCAGCAACGCGGATTCTCCGACGAACACCGGTGGCGAGGCGGAGGACAGGCGCACCGCCTGAAGCCGGTGGTATGCCACTTCGCGCCACACGTCGTACACGGGTGGCTGCTCCTCCACGTTCAGCGGGTGGAGGAAGAACCCCCTGCGCAGGCGGACGAAGGAAGGGTCCCGGAGGAAATCCGAGCAATTCTGGGCGGTCGATCGGATGAGTGCGAAATGGAACTGCGACATGCCTCCGTCATACGTGGTGGCGTCGTCGTCTTTCGAATCATCGTGGAGGGGTTGTGGACAGTCGCCGAGGCGGGGGCAGGCTTGTGCACGACCGCGCGAGGGTGGCGTCGGCATCGTGAGGGGGATGTTGACAGGGCGAGGGGATTGTCGACACCGTGAGGGGATTGTCGGCATCGCGAGGGGGTCGTTGGCATCGTGAGGGGGATGTTGACAGGGCGAGGGGGTCGTTGGCACCGCGAGGGGGATATAACGCGCGCTCATGTCAACAACGCGCGTCGGTGCGGACAACGCGCGCTCATGCCGACAACGCGCGTTCATGCGGTATCGCCAGTTGAACGGGTGCGGTCGGCATCGGCACACGGCAGTCAGCCTCAGGCGCCTCCGCGGCAACCCTGCGCGCGGCGTCCCAGCCAATCGCGCGACGAGGCACGGCACACCTCGTCAACCGCACGGCGAGGGGCTGCGGCTTCGTCAATTGGACGGCGAAAGGCCGCGGCCTCGTCAATCGCATGGCAAGGGGCTGCGGCCTCGTCAATCGCATGGCGAGGCGCGTTGGGGCAGGGATCACGGGGACCGGGAAGGAGCCGCGCCGCACCGCCGCACCGTCACGCCGCACCGCCACAGCGCCGCCGCGACGGGCCCAGTGGTCAGTGCACCTCGAAGCCGAGGGAGCGGAAGTAGTCGCGGACTTTCTCGGTGGCCTCGGGGGACGGCGCCTTCGTGTCCTCCAGCTTGTACTCCAGCCCCAGGGAGTGCCACTTGTCCCTGCCCAACTGGTGGAAGGGCAGCACCTCGACACGGTCGATGACGTTCTTCCAGCGGCTGATGATCTGGCCGACTTGGCGGATGTTCTCCTCGTCGTCGGTCAGGCCGGGGACCAGGACGAAGCGGATCCACACCCGGGTGGGGCCGCCGCGCTGGGCGATGCGGTCGCCGAAGGCTATGGTGGGCGCCAGTTCCCGTCCTGTGGCGGCCTTGTAGGTCTCCTCGTTGCCGGACTTCACGTCCAGGAGCACCAGGTCGAGTTCGTCGAGCATCTGGTCGTCGCAGTTCGCCCCCAGGTAGCCGGAGGTGTCGATGCAGGTGTGCACGCCCATCTGCTTGGCGCCGTGGATGATGCGCTTGGCGAAAGCGGGCTGCATGAGGACTTCGCCGCCCGAGAGCGTGATGCCGCCGTTCGTGGCGCGGAAGATCCGCCGGTAGCGGGCGATGCGGCCCAGCAGTTCTTCGTCGGAGATGGGGGCCCCGTCCTTCATGAGGAACGTGTCGGGGTTGTGGCAGTACAGGCAGCGCAGGGGGCAGCCGTTGAGGAACACGGTCATGCGCGTGCCGGGGCCGTCCACGGCGGTCACCAGCTCCCAGGAGTGGATGGAGCCGAGGGTGCCCTCCCGCATGCGCTTGAGGCGTTCGGAGCGCTGGAGGTCGGTGAGTTCCTCGAGGCCCTCCACCCCCTGCCCGACGGTGCGGGCCTGGGGCGCCTGGAAATCCTGTTCGCGGAACGTGGGAAGCGGTAGTGCGGTGGTCGACATTGGTCCCCCAATCATATGGCGCCCGCGAATGGGTGGGCGTGGTGGCGGTGGTTGGTCTGTCCGGCCGGGCCTTGCGGCGTCGTTGTTCCGCGCGGAGGTGCGCGGAGTGGAGCCGACGGCCGGGCCTTGCGGCACCGTTGTTCCGCGCGGCGGTGGTCCGTCGTGGCTGCGGCCGTATCGTCCGCGGGCACGGCCGCTGCTCCGACAGCCGGCGCCGGGACTGGTGCGTGGGCGCTGAGAAGGGGCGCCGGAAGACCGGCGCCCCTTCCGCACCCGCTAGGGCTCAGGCGGAGTGGTGGAAGGTGCGGGACAGGACGTCCAGCTGCTGCTCGCGGGTGAGCTTGACGAAGTTGACGGCGTAGCCGGAGACGCGGACCGTGAGGTTCGGGTAGT
>ERZ773070.607-NODE-607-length-25897-cov-9.884761_pt1 | contig 25897 bp, 24 predicted proteins | sample MGYA00580618_ERZ773070 | MGnify/ENA primary metagenome ERZ773070 (study PRJEB29015, sample SAMEA2738023) | human oral metagenome | biome: human oral; feature: human-associated habitat; material: dental | place: China | collected 2019 ... | reverse complement strand
GTTTTTTAATGATCAGCGCAAATTCGGCTGGATAAAATTATTGCCGACTGATGAAGTGAAAAACCTGCCGTTCATGCAAAAAGTCGGGCCGGAACCGCTTGATCCTCAGACGCGCGCCGAGGATTTCATCCAGCGGATTCGCTGTCGTCAAAACTCGATGATCAAGCCAGCGTTTCTTGACCAGGCGGTGATTGCTGGGGTTGGTAATATTTATGCTGATGAGGCGCTGTGGGCGGCACAGATTCATCCGCAAACGCGGGTAAAAAACGTCAGCGATCAGCAGCTGAATACATTATTTAATGAGTTGCGGCAAATCTTGCAATTGAGCATCGATCAAGGCGGCTCGACCGATAAAAACTACGTTGATGCCGAGGGCCGAAAAGGGAATTATCTGACATTTGCTCATGTATTTCGGCGTGAAGGCCAGGCTTGCCACCGCCACCCCGACCAAGAAATTATCAAGTTAAAAGTCGGCGGCCGCGGTACGCATATTTGCCCGGTCTGCCAGGTGGAGGTTAAATGATTTATTTGATTATTGGCACGAACGCTTACCGTGTGCAGCATGAGTTGCAGCAGTTAGTGAAATCGTTAGGCGTTCGGCCCGAAAAAATCGACGCAGCCAGTCTTGATTTGAATAAATTAGCCGACACGGTGCGCGGCCTGAACTTATTTCAAGAACGACGGCTGATTATTGTCGAGCATCTTTCGGAGCGAAAAGACTTGTGGGATAAACTAGGTGAATGGGCTAGCAATATTGCAGTAGAAACCTACTTGGTATTGATCGAGCCGCGCCCGGATAAGCGTACTAAAACTTTCAAAATCTTGCAAAAAACTGCAAAGCTAGTTGAAGCAATGCCGCTGACTGATCGCCAGCGTCCAGCGGCCGAAAAGTGGCTGCTAGACTATGCAAGCGAGCACGGCGTACGATTGACGAAAACGCAGGCTAGCAACATGATAGCGCGAGCAATTGTCGCCGATGAAAAATCGCGGTCTGCCGAAATTGATCAATTGCAATTAACTCACGCTGTAGCTGCCTTGAAAAATACTGTGAAAATTGATGATGCGGCGATTGCAACGGTCTTGCCACCAGCACGTGAGTTTTCGGTGTTTGATATCATTGAATTGGCAGTGTGCGGCAAAACGGCAAATCTACGGAGTGTGCTTGACGAACTTCGCCGCAGCGATGATATTTATAAAGTGGCGCCGTTGGTTTGGTCGCAGTGGTCGCAGCTGGTGTTATTAGCCAAGGCTGAAGCGGCTAGCACTAGCGATACGATTGATATCGGCATACACCCGTTTGTTGCCAAGAAATTGCGGCCGCTTGCTCGGCAGCTGTCGCCAAAGGACTTGGCGGAATTAACCGAATTAGCGGCGGAGCGCGATTATCAGATGAAAACATCATCGGTTGATCCGTGGATAGCGTTGGAGGATTTTTTGTTTCGGGTGGCTTCGCGGCAAAAGTAAAACGCTCCGATTTGCGGAGCGCTTTAATCTCGTTAGTATAAATTAAGCAGTTTTAGCTACGGCCTTCTTGGCTGTGGTTTTGGCAGCTGGCTTTTTTGCAGGGGTTTTCTTGGTGCTAGCAGCGGGTTTGGCTGCTTTCTTTTCTAGTTTGACGCCAGCGGTTTTAGCGACCTTGGCTAGGGCTGATTTGCGGCGGCTAACGGTTGCCTTTTTGAGCAGCCCTTTCTTGACGGCAGTATCTAGCTCGCTTTGAGCTTTGCTTAGGGTAGCGGCGCTCGGGTTGGACATAAACTCCTTGGTGGCAGATTTGATGTCGCGCTTGATACCAATGTTGCGCTGGCGGCGCTTGGCGGTCTGCTTCATTCGCTTAACGGCTGATTTGATGAGTGGCATAAATTTCCTTTACCTCTGTTATTGATTTGGTATATACAATCAGTTCTCAATTATAACTTATACACCTCTGTTTGTAAAGTGATGTTGTTTTACAAAATAGTATTGACTTTGCCGTGATGCTTATGTTATAGTACGTAAAGTCTATAGCGAATAAAAACAAATAGGATAAAAATATGGCAGACGTGCTAAACCAGATAGTAGAGAAAGTCAAGGAAAGTAACAATATTCTCGTTACGGTTAGCGCCAATCCGTCGGTTGATGAATTGAGCGCTGCTTTGGGTATCACGCTGCTAATCAATAAGTTAAATAAGCATGCGACGGCAGTATTTAGCGGGGCAGTGCCGCCAGCGATTAAATTTCTGCAGCCCGAGAAAACCTTTGAAAGTACGGTTGATAGTTTGCGCGACTTTATCATCGCACTGGATAAGGAAAAAGCCGATCACTTACGTTACAAAATCGTCGATGATATGGTCAAGATTTTTATTACGCCATATCGGACGACGATTAATCAGAAGGATTTGGATTTTAGTCAGGGCGACTATAATGTCGAGATGGTGTTGGCGATTGGCGTCAAAGATGAAGCTGATTTGGATCATGCGCTCGAGAGTCATGGACGAATTTTGCACGACGCGGTGGTGGCTAGCGTGTCGCTTGGCGAGTCGACTCAGCTCGGCAGCCTAGAGTGGAGTAATCCCCGAGCTAGTAGCTATAGCGAGGTTCTATGCCGGTTAGCCAATGAATTAAGAGGTGAAAGCCGGTTGATTGACGAGCAAATCGCTACGGCGTTTTTGACAGGTATCGTGGCAGCAACTGAACGTTTCAGTAATGCGCATACTAGCTCGGCGGCGATGACCGTGGCCGCTCAATTGATGGCAGACGGTGCTAACCAGCAACTAATTGCCACTAAACTCAAAGAATCGCACGATAAGCCGATTCCAGTGCCTGAAGCAAAAAGCAAGGACGAAGAAAAATCCTCCAAAAAGGATGAGTCTAAAAATTCTGGCGACATTGGCGCATTGTCGATTTCGCACGAGCCAGTTGGTGATGTTGACGACGTCAAGAATGCAATTGATAGGCGCCATTCCGACGAAGCTCTGAGGGCTGCCAATGAAGAATTAGAGAAGCGAAGCAGCCGAGATGCCGCCGCTGCCGCCGAAAAGAAATTAGCCGAACAATTAGCATCAATTCCTGCTGTTGAGCCTGAAGCTGATAGGCGAGATATGCCGTCGGTCGCCGATTTGCAGCGCGATATTGCTGCCAGCTCGGCAGAAGTAGATGAAGCGGCCAAAGAAGATCTAGCTTTGCCGCCAGTTGCTCCATTTGCGCCAGGGCCAGGTCTAGCGATGCCAGTTAGCCCGAGCGAACCGTCGATTGGCGGTACTTTCAACGCGACAACCGAACAGGCTGCCGAGGAAGCTAGAAAAGCTGAAAAAGACATGCATAATCGCGTCATTTTAAGCCACGATCGCGGCGCGGTGGCGTCGCAGCCGCCGTCAATGCAATCGCCATTTAATGCCGTAGCTGATAAGACCGAGGTAGAACCGACAGTTCGCGATGTCTTATCAGAAGCTGCGCCAGTTGACGCGGCGCCCGAGGCGGTTTCTTCGAAAGGGGTAACGGTACAGCCGAGTATGCCAGCACCTAGCGTAGAAGCTGCGCCAGCCGCAAATCCTGCTAGTTCAGACCAAGACCAAGCGCGGTCTGCCGTTGATGCAGCTCTGTCGGCAGCCTCAGCTGCGCCACCATCTGGCGCGGTTGACGATTTGCCGCCACTACCGCCATTACCGCCGTTGCCAGATTTTTCATCCTTGCCGCCAGTACCAGCTAATGGCGGGGTCGGAGCTGACACTTTAGAATCTACTCTACCGCCGCCGCCAGCTCCAGCAGTTTCGGCGCCAACATCAAATGATCCGGCTCAGTTCAAGATTCCAGGGCAAGCTTAAGTTTGCGAACAGGCTTCAGGTTGACTCTGAAAAGATTTTAGAATCAATGCTACGGGGTATGCTGATATACTTGAAGTATGAATGACAGGGTTATATTGATTGATAAGCCGCCAGGCATGACTAGCTTCGGGGTGGTGGCGCGAGTTCGCCGCGTGCTTAGTCATCGGGCTGGCAAAAAAGTCAAAGTCGGTCATTGCGGGACGCTTGACCCGTTTGCGACGGGCCTGTTGATTTTGGTTATGGGCAAGGAATGCCGCAACGCGATGCGTTATACCAAGCTTGATAAGGTGTATGAAGCGACGTTCCGGCTGGGACAGACTAGTACAACTGGCGACCCGGAAGGCGAAATTATGCCGTATGTTGCAAGCGACGAACTACAAGGAGCTGAATCTTTACCTTTACTCAAACAACCGGATGCAGCAGCAGTTAAGTATGTTCTAGCGCAATTCGTTGGCGATATCAAACAGCGTCCACCAGCGTTCAGTGCTATCAAAATTAACGGACAGCGGGCTTACAAATTAGCCCGCAGCGGTAAAGAAGTTGATATTCCAGAACGCGTAGTGACGATTTATGCGCTGGAATTGCTTGATTACGCTTATCCGCTGCTCAAAGTTCGAGCCCATGTCTCTAGCGGTACCTATATTCGTAGTTTGGCAGTTGATATCGGTGAAGCGCTAGGTACGGGCGCTTACTGTCAAGAATTGCGCCGTACGCAGATTGCCGATTGGCAAGTTAGTCAAGCGCAGAAATTGGCCGATCTTGGCATTGAATCATAAGAAGCATAGAAATTTGCTTATTTAGATACCAAACTTATTAAGAGCTGGATAGATCAGTCTCGTCAGATGACGATTGACAATATTGAGAAAATCTATAGGGTGATAGATATGATAAGGGATTCGCATAACTTGACTGATTAGCGGATCTCTGCTAAAGTTATTAGCTATGATATCAAAGGATAATAAAGCGAAAGCTATTGCTTTGACTCAGGTCAACGAGAACGATGTCGGCAGCCCGCAAGCGCAGATTTCGATCTTGACGGCTCGTATCAAAGAGGTGACTGAACATCTCAAGTCCAATAAGCACGACCGTATGGCGCGTCGCGGACTGATTCAGATGGTAGGTAAGCGCAAGCGCCTGCTGAAATACCTTGAGAAGACGAACTTTGAGGCCTACAAGGCAACGCTAGAGAAGCTCGGTCTGCGCAAATAAACGTGCAGCCTGGGCCAAAAACCGTCTCGTATCGAGGCGGTTTTTGGTTTGTAAAGGTAGATCGCAGCTACCGTATTGCTAAAATTACTAATCTAAGTAATAATATTGACAAAAAGCATAAGCTGTGTTAGCATAAAAAGGTAAGTAAACGGCAAAACAAAAATGATCACAAGAGAACTCTCTCCAGTATCTCATGAAGCACCTGATAGTATCCCAGGCGAATCATTTGACTACGAAAAGTATGGTATTAGTCCAACAGTTGAGTCTAACTCTTTTGATAATGATAGTAGCATGCCGCACGAATGGACGCCGGCTGGCCGAGCGAAGAAGGTTAATGATGCCCGCGATGCGGTGGCGATTGCTTTCGGCGATAAGCCACCCGCTATGGCACGCCAAGAGTCGAATACTGGCAGACAGTTGCTGGTTGGCAAGGCTTACGAAGCTGCTACTGACGGCGGCGCGGCACCGACGAACGAGCGTGCATCTACACGGCGAGTTTTTATGACTGGCGAGAAAATAACTGGTAAGTTACCGTCGCATGCTAATGCCGAGAGAGGGCCGCAGAGCGTTGGTGAAATGCTCGATCGGCGCGCTGATTTGTTAGCAAAAGGCGTTCCAGAGGATTTGGTTGATAGTGTCGTCATGAGCGAGCATAACAAGGACAGAGGCGATAATCTAGTTCAATACGCTTCGCGGCCGCCAGTTGAGCACGCAGCATATGAGCAGCCAGTGATACATGAGGAGCCAAAGGAGCTGGTTTCGCGTGAGACCAGTGATAGCGCTGCTATGCCCGAGGCAGAAGAGACACCGTTATCGCCGCGTGCTGAGCTTCCGAAAGCAGAAACTGCCGCCGCCAAGCCGTCTAGCGAGCCTGAACCTAAAGCGCCGAAAGAAAGCACGCCGCCAGAAACCGTTAGAAACGAAAGTCCAAAGGCAGAAACTAAACCTGCCACAAGTAATCGCACCGTAGAGAAAAATCCGGCAGAACAGATTGAGCAGCCGGTAGAAGATAAGACATCGCCAGTAGAGCAGCCAGATGGCAATCAAGAAAATACGTTAGAATCTGAAGCAGACGTATCAAAGACAGACGAAAAACAGGTTGCTGGAGAGCAAAATACGACAAAACCTGGCGAGCGCCAACCATTCGACCAAGAGAAAGCCAACAAATGGGCGGGAGACTTCTTGAGGGCTTATGGCGGATTTCTTGACCAAGATGTTAAGGCAGAGTTAGCCGATAGGTTAAAAGCTAAAGGCGGACTAAATGTTGATGCAAAAACTCTTCGAGCAATGTCTGACTTAGTGAGAAAAGCTAACCCGCAGTCGCCAATATGGCAAACCAGACCAGGCAGCGGCTCGGCTTTGCAGCAATTTGCTGGCAGAGCTCGCAGAGATCTACAGAATATCATTGACAGTTTGTAGTTCATCACTATTCGTGTACTAAAACTTCGCAATTGTGTATAATATAGACACAAGTAAGCGAAAGGAGTGCGCAATGGCGTTTGGGCCGATGATGAAATTAACAACCGATAGGGGCTTATCGGTTGAACTGGCGCCGTTTGCGCGCGATAATCTAGCGGTGTTTGTCGAGGGTTTTGCGCGCGGCACGGTAACACAGTACTTATCAGCGCACCGAGCGCAGACGATTGAGACCGAGCAAGTCTGGTATGATGAAATGATCAAAAATAAAACCAGCCTGAATTGGGGAATCTGGGTTGTAGATGGCGACAAGCGCCAGCTGATCGGCAATACGGCACTTACCGAAATAACTAAAGATCACGTTCATTATGCGACAAGCGGTATAGTTATTGCCGATAAAAAATATTGGGGCCGGGGGATTGCCAGTGCTTGCCATCGGTCACGAACCTGGTATGCTTTCGAAAATCTAGGCCTGCACCGAATTAAGTCGGCGGTTATCCACGGCAACGCGGCGAGTTGGCGGGCGCTTGAGAAGTGCGGCTACGAACTTGTCTATACCGAGCGCAATGAAGAGTTCGTGAACGGTAAATTACGCCACATGGATTGCCTGGAATGCCTCAACCCGGCAGATTGGGCCTGGCGGCAGTGGTGGGGCGACGACCGTCCGTCGCGAAAGAGCTTGGAGGCGCGCAAACGGGCGCAAGCGGCGGTTGATTGGGCGCGGCAAAACGTGACGCTAGAGTAGTTGTTGGTGCTGTTCGTTGAAATTATCGACGACGAGAACCGGCTGGCCGCCGTTGATGTATAGTGCGATATCTGTGTTTTGTAGAAACTCTGGGTAAAGAACATGTTGCGACGGGTCGATGTACTCGCAAACGGCTAATTCTTGAGCGCCATGCGTTGTTTGGCTAATGTCAATATCAGTAAAGTCATTAGGATTATCGACCGCGAAAAAGAACTCTAATTCCTCTTCGTAGCCAGCTCGCGATGATGGGAATTGCTGGATGAATAGCAGTTTGCCAGGTTTGGCGGTCACGCCAGTTTCTTCGCGTAATTCGCGGATTAAACATTCAGTTAGCGACTCGTGCGGGTCGAGACCGCCGCCTGGCACGGCATAATACGGGGCTGCTTGGTCGCCGCGGCGATGTTTGACGGCGAGTATTTTTCCTTCGCGATAAATAATAGCGCGGACATTAATGCGCCGCCCAGTATATAGACTTTCGGTTTGTGGCATAAGGCCTCCTTGTTGATTAAGTTTGAATAGCTTGCGATTAGCTTAATTTAGCAGGGGCTAGCATTAAGATTATAATATCAAGGATATTATTCGGTTTCCAGGAAAAAGTGTCCGGAATCAATATTATTACCATCGCTTTGCTGGAAAACAACGATCAGAGGTTTTTTATCGCCATCATCTGAGTCCAGAGAGTTAGGGTGTTTGGTTACGCCTCTAGCCTCGAGTTGAGGCGAGCCGTCAGACCCGAACAATCTATCTGCCTCTACTCGGTCGAGCCCATTAAATAAAACTTCAACTTCAACTTGAGTAATAGTGGCTCTAACCGAGATTTCCCCTATACCAGCGGACACTATCGCTGCCAGTGTAACCTTTTCTCTGTTCTTGATTGAGTTGGTAATGTCGTCATACGCCTTTTCTGGATTAACCAGATCGTATTGAGTAAGCCATGAGCTTGCTGAGCCGCCTCTTTCTAAGGAGCTGGTTTCGCTAGACATGAGCTAGTTTTCCTCTGGATGCCGGATTATTATTTCTCTCACGCAGATCTTTCATCTGTCTCTCTAATTCATTCATAATTCTAGTATATTCATGCTTATCTACAATACCAGAAGTATATAGATTTGCAAGCATCTCTTCTGAAGGTTGTAACATTTCTCCGTACGGGTCTTTAGGCAAAACCGTATGAATACTTTCGAGGGTTTCGGGCGAAAATGGACAGATAGCTATAGTACCGTCATTATAATACTTAGCGTTTCGATCATTGGTTTTGTTCGCTTTAAATCTTGAAGATTTAATATCTATCGCTGTTTGCTTTCCCTGGCTGTCAGTTATAAGATAATCAATACCTCTCTTGTCTTGTTCGGTAGTCGCACGGACCACTTCAAAGCCCATGTTTTCGAGAGCTAGCTCAGCTAGTAATTCTGTACGTACACCTTTTATGCTTGTTTCCATTTTTTTGCGGTAGTGGGGTTTGTCGGCTATAGGGATAAAATTATTTAGAATCTGCATTATATCAGCTGGCGTGATAGTAGTGCCCCAGCGGTTAAAAATTTCGCGTAGTGAGTCGTTGAATGAAGAATGCACACTAACAATTTTTTCGCGATCTTTAGGAGAAGGCCTCCTATTTGAGTCTCTAGCTGTTTTTTCGGTAGTTACAGCAGCAATCCAGTCGCGATAGGTGCCGTAGAGAATGTAGAACTCTTTTTGCTGGTTAGTTTCAGCAGTTGGGTGTTCAATCTGATTCATCACGCGTAGTAGATTGTGTGCAGCTTGGCCGATACCGCGCCGCGGGCGTTCTGGATCAATCGTATGCGCTTCTTGCCGTAATTTTCTCGCAGTCTCTTGGCTTTTTAGCCAGAAGTCTCGGCGGTGCCTTAGCTGAGCTATAGGAAGCGTACTCATATCCTTATTGTAGCATAAACATGATAAAAAAGCAATAGCATGACGTGATATAGATGAAATAACCTTTGTTGTCTGCTATAATAAAGTAGTTATTGTTAACGCGGAAGTGATAGAGACGAGAATTTGCGGCGCGCGGCTTTGAATCGCCAAGCCTAGCCAAGACGATTTTTCATCCCTGTTACTTGCCGCGAAGAAAGGAGCTCTTTATGAGTATTATCAACCCGAGCGGCAAAGAGATTTTTGCTGTCGAGACGGAATTATGCGGCCGGCCGCTGAGTATTGAAGTTAACCGCGTTGGTTTTCGGACAACTGGCAGTGTGCTGGTACGCTATGGTGACACGGTGGTGTTGGGTAGCGCCCAGGTCGGTTCGCGGCCAGTGCAGCTAGATTATTTCCCACTGTCGATTGATTATGAAGAACGATTTTATGCGGCGGGCAAAATTTCTGGCTCGCGGTTTATTAAGCGCGAAGGCCGTCCTAGCGACGAGGCGGTGCTAATAGGCCGGTTAATCGACCGTCCGATTCGGCCGTTGTTTCCGAAAGGGTACCGCCAAGAAGTACAAGTGGTGGCGACGGTGCTGAGCATGGATCCGGATTTCCGCCCGGACGTGGTGGCGATGATTGCGGCGTCGAGTGCCTTGATGCTGACCGGTACGCCGTTTGACGGGCCGGTGGCGGGCTTGCGGGTGGGCCGAGTGAATGGCGAGTTTAAGGCCTTTTTGACGCCAGAGGAGCGCCAGCAATCTGATTTGGACCTGGTAGTGGCTGGCATCGAGAGCGGCATCACTATGGTAGAGGCCGGCGCTAAGGAGGTATCAGAAGAGGTGATTGTCGATGCCATGGCCTGGGCGCACCAGATGATGCAGCCAGCGATTCAGTTGCAGCGTGAGCTAGCTGCCAAAGTTGCGCCAACTCCGCAGGAATATGAATTAGTTTTACCTGATGAAGCAATTCAGCAGACAGCTGACGAATGGGTTGACGGTAAATTAGGCGAGAAAATCCGCCGGCCGTATCCAGAGCGCAACGAGGTGGTCAATGAGATTCGCTGGGCATTCCACGAAGCGATGACTGAAAAGCTGGGCTTGGGCGCTGAGGAATACGACGAAGTACGCGACGAATACGATGAAGCATTTACCTTGGCGCTACACAAAGATGTTCGCCGCGGTATCGTCGAGGACGGCAAGCGCCCGGATGGCCGCGCTTTGACGGAAATTCGCCCGTTAAGCTCAGAGGTTGGTTTATTGCCGCGAGCGCATGGTTCGAGCTTGTTTACCCGCGGCGTGACGCAAGGTATGAATATTGTGACCTTGGCGCCGCTGAGTTACGCGCAGTTGGTTGATACTATGGAGGTTAATGATGGCGAGCGGCGCTACATGCATCATTACAATGCGCCGGGCTATACGGTTGGCGAGGTTAAGCGGATGGGCAGCCCGGGCCGGCGCGAAATTGGCCATGGCTACTTGGCGGAGCGCGCCTTGACGCCGGTGTTGCCGAGCGAAGAAGACTTCCCGTACGCTATTCGCAGCGTTACCGAAATTATGAGCCAGAACGGTTCGACGTCGATGGCGGCGACCTGTTCGAGCTGCCTGGCGTTGATGGATGCTGGCGTGCCGTTGACGGCGCCGGTTAGCGGCATTGCCATGGGTCTCATGATGGACGGTGATACGCCGTACGTGCTGAGCGACATTGCCGATGCGGAAGACTTCGCTGGTGATATGGATTTCAAGGTGACCGGTACAGCCAAGGGTATCACAGCGCTGCAGATGGATATGAAGGTGCATGGCTTGCCGGTGGCAGTGCTGCGCCAAGCGATTGAACAGAGCAAGGCTGGCCGGGCGTTTATCCTTGATCATATGTTGAGTATTTTGCCAGCGCCGCGGGAGACACTCAGCCCGTACGCGCCGCGGATTGAAAAGCTAAAAATTGATCCAGATAAAATCGGCGCTGTGATCGGCAAGGGCGGCGAGGTGATTAACAAGATTACTAGCGAAACTGGTGCTGAGGTTGATATTAAGGAAGACGGCTTGATTACTATCGCCAGTCCGAACGGCGAATCGATCGAGAAAGCCTTGAACTGGATTAAAAGCCTGGTCGAAGAGCCAGAAGTCGGCAAAATCTACCAAGGCAAAGTCGTCAGCATCAAGGATTTCGGCGCGTTCGTGAATATCTTGCCGGGGATTGACGGTATGTTGCATATTTCACAACTATCGGATAAACGAGTCGGCAAAGTAACTGATGTCTTGAAAGAGGGCCAAACGGTACGTGTTAAATTAACAGAGATTGATAACCGCGGGCGCCTAAGCTTGACAATGAAGGGAATTGAACAGCGATAATATTTCTACGTAAACGAATACTATACGGAACAGCTTGAGTTTTGCTATACTTAGTAGAGATACACTTATAAAAGAGGGGAAGTCTATGAACAATCAACCGCAACCACCTGAATCGCCGCAGCCAGTGCCGCCTGCGCCGCAGCCAGCTCCAATGTCCGCGCCGCCTATGCAACAGCCGGGGATGCCGCCGCAAATGCCGGTCAAAAAAGGTCTTAGTAAAGGGGCTTTGTGGGGGATAATTGGCGGTTCTGTTGGATTTTTACTGCTGATTATCGTAATAGTGGTTGTTTTGCTACTTAATATGGGGCCGAGCAAAGAAGATTACCGTCAGGCCGTTTCGTTGATGAATGATGAAAGCTCGAAATTGAACAGTTTGCAGTATTCATCTGTACGTAATCCAGAAGCCTACAAAGAAACGGTTAATAGCGCTATCAAGAGTCGCGACGAGTTAAACGACAAATTATCGAAATCTAAGATTATGCACGATAAAGCTGTCAAAGAAGCTTACGATAAGTATAAGAAAGCTTACGATGTTGCTAAGCCGGAAATGGAGGGCTTGTCGCAGTACGTAGAGGTTTATAGCGAGGTCAGAAAAAAATGCGATAACGTATTTTATCTTGGCCATATAAGCAAGAAACCAGATGAAGTTGATAATGAAGTCAGTCAAAAATACGGCGATTGCACATCCTTGATGCAGAAACTGAGCAAATCAAATAATAGCAATGTGGCTAATTTCGGCAAAGAATGGAGCGATTACTATGCTTCGCTGAAGAAATACTATGTCGAATACGCTAGAGCCTATACCAGCGGCAATTTCAGCGCTCGGCCGCGCCGTCCGATAGAGCCGTCGACTACTGGCTATACGTTAATCACTAACGCTAGCCGCAAAGTTACCGATAGCGGAATGGATCGGTACTACAACGACTTTTTAAGCGTTGTCAATCAAAAATTAACTGCGCTGCGTTAATATTCGCCGCGCCGGTAGTACCCTCTGTATCAGCAGAGGGTACTATTTTGGTAAAATATAATTATGGATAAGCAAGCTGGACTAGACGCCTTGGCGGCAGAAATCATCGAAGCTGGGATTTGTTCGGAATTAGCGGCTCAAGCAACGCAGCTGGTGATGGGCGATGGCAATGCTGATGCTGATATCGTATTTATTGGCGAAGCACCGGGTAAGAACGAGGATTTACAAGGTAAACCCTTCGTCGGCGCAGCGGGGAAATTCCTCGACGAGATGCTGGCGGCAGCCAGTTTGCAGCGCTCAGATGTTTATATTACCAACATTGTGAAGTATCGGCCGCCGAATAATCGCGACCCGCTGCCAGAGGAGAAACGCCAGTTTTGGCCGTATTTGATGCGGCAATTAGAAATTATCCAGCCAAAAGCGGTATTGACATTGGGGCGGCACAGCGGTGGCGGTTTTATCCCTGGGCTGCGGATCAGCCAGGACCACGGTCGGCCGCGGCGGGTGCGTTTGCATGAGCTGGAATTCGTGGTGATTCCGCTGTATCATCCAGCGGCGGCGCTATATAATGGCGGCATGCGCCAGACGTTGATTGACGATTTTATGCGGGCGGCGGCGTTTGTGCAGCAGAATAATCCTGAATCGTAAGATTGACACGCTGGCAACCTATAGATATCTGCTCAAAATCCGGGGCTTATTTCCAATCTGTTTATTAAACTCTTGTCAAAATTAACCGACCGTAGTATAGTGGATAATCGATATCCACTATATCTAATTTACGGAAGGACTAATATGAAACTATCGGGAGCTGTTGAACAAGCTTGCTGTATTATGGCAATTTTAGCTGATCCGCAGCGAAAAGCGCCGATAACCAACGACGCTTTGGCGGAAAAGATGGCAGTATCGCCGACGTATCTGAAGAAAATTAGCCGCAAGCTGGTGGTAGCACGGTTGATTACCTCGACGCAGGGCGCTGGCGGCGGTTTCATTTTAGCGCGGGAAATGAGCCAAGTGACGCTGCATGATGTGGTGCTGGCGATCGAGGGCGAAGCGCCGTTTTTCCAGCCTCAAGGAATTGTCGAAAGAGTGTTTGCGTCGCGGCCTCGCCAGGTGGAAATTGGCATGACTATGATTGAAAAAGTCTTTTCCGAGGCGCAAGAGAAGTGGAGCGAGTATCTAAAAACAGTAACGTTAGAGGACGTTGTCAAGGAGGTAATGCATGGTTGAAAAATTAAAACGGCTGTCAAATAGACGCCGCGTCAATATGGTGCAGGCTGAGTGGCGGCACCTGTGTAAGAACAAAATACTACTGCTGTCGATGGCGGTTATTTCCTTTATTCCGATTATGTATAGCGGATTTTTCTTGGGTTCAATTTGGGATCCATATGGGCAGGTGAAAAATCTGCCGGTGGCATTTGTCAATGAGGATAAAGGTGCGCAGCTGAACGGTCAAACGGTCAATATCGGGCAATCGGTTGAGCAAAAACTCAAGAATAATCATGATTTGGGCTGGGAATTTGTGAACAAACAACAGGCTGATGACGGGGTCGATAGCGGACATTTCTATGCGGTAGTGACTGTTCCGACAGATTTTTCGGCAAAAGCGGCGTCAATTACGCAGAACAAACCGCAGCAGGCGGTTATTCGCTATACGACCACGCCAGCCAAGAACTATATCGGTTCGCTGGTCAGTAATCAAGCGGCTGAAAAAGTCAAAACGTCGGTGGCTGAGCAAATTACTCAGGCGTATGCTAAGGGCGTGTTGGAAAATATCGGTAAGCTCGGTGATGGTCTGGAAACAGCTGCGAGCGGCGCAGCTAAACTGCACGGCGGTTTGACGCAGCTGCAAGCTGGCGCGCAGACGTATACTGGCGGCGTCCGGCAATTGGCGGTAAATCAGCGGGCGATGGCTAATGGTTTAGCGCGGCTCGGCGATGGATCGCGCCAATTGCAGGCAGGTTTGGGCCAATTGTCGAACGGTTTGCCAAGCGAATCGCAAGTTGCGCAGTTAACAAACGGTATGAAACAGTTGCAGGCAGGCCTTAATCAATTAAATACCAGCGTCCATAATCCATCGCCAACTCTCGTCAGTCAGCAGAATAAGGTACAGAGTGAAGCGCAGGCTTTGGCGCAAACAATGCAAACGTCTTTAGCTGATTTATCAGCAGCAGGTGCTGTGTTGAAAGATTTGGGCAGCCAGGCGGTAGCTTCTGGCGGTTCGACAACCATAACTTTGCCGCAAATTAGCCAGCTTTCCCAGGCACTTAGTAAAACGCAAACGATTAGCGTTCAAGCGGCCGCGCTGCTTAAAGATTTGCAGATACTCACTCAAAGTCTGTCAACGCAGCAAGCACAATTGCAAACCGGTGTTTCTACGCTGAACAACGGCGTTAACCAGCTGGCGCCAAATGCAATCACTGCTCTTAATGGTTATAACAGCGTAAGAGTGGCAAATAATCGGTTACTGGCCGGCTCGACATCGCTAACAAACGGTCTGGCACAGGCGCAAACTGGCAGCCAACAGCTGGCGAATGGCGCGCAGCTGTTAGATAGCCGCTCCAGTATACTAACGAATGGCACCTCGCAATTGGCGGGCGGCGCGGATACTCTGGCTACGAAGTTGGCGGATGCTTCTCGGCAACTCAAAATACAACCAACTGGCGCAGCTACCCAGCAGCAAATGGCCAGCCCGGTGAAGTCGGAAACGACCAAGCAGGGCGACGTGCCGAATTACGGTTATGCGCTGGCGCCGTACGTGTTGTCGCTGAGCTTGTTTGTCGGGGCGATTGCTCTGAATATTATTTATCCAATCCGCAAAACTTTTGCCGAGCAAGAAAACGCCTTTCGCTGGTGGCTGGCCAAAGCTTCGGTTACTGGCGCAGCGGCTTTCGTTCAGGCAACGATCTTGATGCTGATCATGGTTTACTGCCTGGGCTTGGTGCCAGATCATCCGGTGAACTTCATCGGGGCGATTTATCTGACGTCGTTTGTCTATATGTCGATCGTGTCGCTGCTGGTAATTGTGCTGGACAATCCAGGACGCTTCCTAGCGATGGTGCTATTAGTATTACAACTGGGGTCGAGCGAGGGGACGTTCCCGATTCAAACAGCTAACAGTTTCTTCCAAGCAGTCAATCCGCTGGTGCCGATGACTTATTCTATTCGGGCGCTGCGCCAAGCTATCTCGGGAGGCTTGGGCAGCTCGTTCTATAGCGATAGCATGTGGGTGCTGGCGGGATTCTTGCTGGCGGCTAACTTGTTGACAATCGGTTTCTTTATCTACCGCGGCAAGCGTAAATTCGCTCATACTTCGGTGGATGGCGACGATTAATCCTCTTTGAGATTTTTAAGAAATGCCAGCGTCTTAAGGGAAAACAGTGCTGGCATTTTAGTTGGCGCAGGTTCATTTTGACAAAATACGGATGATTTGCTAAAATAAAGCTACTAACGAGAGGAATTTCTAGCGAGTAAAATAACACCTCTCTACCTGGTTTTTAGATTATTGTAATAAAAAAGGAGTATAACAATATGGGTCAGCGGCGACTGGCAAACCCAAAAGGCGATGACACGAGTAAGCGCCCTTTGCAGGCTAAACAAAAATCAACTAATACAGTGCTGAACGCGACAACTACGCGTAAAGGCGAAGTCTTTCGGGCACAGCGTCGGGTGTCAGAAGGTGTGAATGCGCAGGCTAGCCAACATCTGATTAATGTGCCGGTCAACAAGTCGGTATATAACGGCTATGGCGGCAAGCAATTCAGTCTAAAAGACCAGCCGAAACGTCCGCGGGCGCCGCGGCCAACTCTCAAGGTGATTCCGATTGGCGGTGTTGGCGAGATGGGTATCGGCAAGAACATGACGGCGATTGAATACGACAACGATATCATCGTCATTGATATGGGGTTCTTGTTCCCAGGCAGCGATTATCCGGGTATAAATTACATAATTCCTGATACTCAGTGGCTGGAAGAAAATAAGCATCGGATTCGAGCGCACGTCTTTACGCACGGCCATCTCGACCACATTGGCGCATTCCGGCATATCATCCCGAAATTGCCAGCACCAGTTTATGGCACGAAGTTCACGCTTGGCATGCTGCAGCGGACGATGGAAGAGACAGATGGCACTTTCACGCCAGAATACCACGAATTAAATCCAGAAAATCATGATACTGTACAACTTTGTGATTCATTTAGCGTTGAGCTGGTACGCGTTAATCACTCGATTCCAGATGCAGCTGCCGTGGTGGTGCGGACGCCAGTTGGCAATATCCTCTCGAGCGGCGACTGGCGCATTGAAGAAAATCCAGTTGATGGCAAGAAATTCGATTTCAATCGGATTAGCGAAATCGCCGAGAAAGAAGGCTTCTTGCTGTTTATGAACGAGTCGACTAACTGTGAAAGCGACGGTACCCATACGCATGGCGAATTCGACATTCAGCACAGTATGGGCGAGGTGATGGATAAGTGGTCGAAAAGCCGGATTATTGTCAGTAGCTTTTCTAGCCAATTGCATCGAATTCAGCTACTTCTCGAGGAAGCGAAAAAGCATGATCGCAAAGTAGCGTTTGCTGGATTTAGTATGATTCAGAACCTAGAGGTAGCGCTGCGTTCGGGAGTGATTAAAGTGCCGAAAGATACCGTCGTTAAGATGGAAGATTTGATTAAATTGCCTGATAACAAGATAACGATCGTCTGTACTGGCAGCCAAGGCGAGTTCAATGCGGTGCTCAATCGGATGGCGACAGGGGCGCACAAATACGTTAAAATTAAGGGTTCGGATGTGGTAGTGCTGAGCTCGAATCCAATTCCTGGCAACGAAAAATACGTAGTGCGGACAGTTGATGGCCTGATGCGCGAGGGCGGCGAGATTATCCAAAATGGCAAAACGCACCTGACTGGTATCGGGCCGCTGCACCTATCGGGTCACGGCTATTACGATGACCACGTGCGGGTGATTAATGCGGTCAAACCGAAGTATTATCTGCCTAATCACGGCGAGTTTCATATGCTAGTGCATAATGCACGCTTGGCCGAGAAAGAATGCAGTATTCCGCGGCAAAATATATTTGTTTGTGATCCAGGCGATATTATTGAGTTTACTAGCGATGGCGCGCACAAAATTGGCCGCATTGTTCACTCTGGCGGTACGATGTACGACGATGCCGGCGCGGTAGTCAGCGAAGTGGTACTCAAAGACCGTATCCACATGAGTCAAGAAGGTATATTTATAGTCATATTGACGGTTCAGCGCGGTACGGGGCGGCTCTTGACTAGTCCAGACATTATCAGCCGCGGGTTTATTTACATGCGCGATAATGAAGAGCTAATGGGAATGATTCGCCAATATCTCAAGCAGAAAGCGGCGCGCAGTTTCTCTGGTAAGTATGACATAGAGGTGATCAAAAAAGAAATCAAAGACGAAGTAACGCATATTTTGTATGATCAGACGCGGCGAACGCCAATTGTAATTCCAGTGGTTAATGAAGTTGGCGGCGCAGCGAAAGCACACGGCCGCGCCCCGCAAGCTAAATCTGCTAGCCAGCCTTTGATGCCTCAGCCGTCAGGTAAGCGTTTCCCGCGCAAACAGACCCCTGATACCGAGACAGTAGTGCCGCGCGACCGCTCAGATAGTCGCTCGTACTAACAGATAGCGCTATTGCTTTTTGTAGTAATTTATGCTACAATAGTAGTATACCCTTTTAGATATAAACAGAGTACAATAGGTAACGGTTATGGCAAAGAAAAAGACGACGCGAACTCGAAAATCGACTAAAACAACTCGTACAGCACGCGCTAGCAAAGCAGCGAAAGCACCAGCACCGCAGCATGAAGTACCCTCTGGGTTTTGGCCGCAGGTTGCGGCGGTGCTGTTGATGGCGCTATCGGCATTGCTGGTGGTATCGTGGTTCGGCGCGGGCGGTCCATTGCTTAATCAAATGCTAGAAGTGTCTAAGCGAACGATTGGCTGGGCGGTTTATATAGTGCCAGTTGTCGGTTTATATGTAGCTGTTAGAATATTTGGTGCCGAAAACAACCGATTGCCAGCAGTCATGAAATTTGCCTCGATTTTGATAGTTATTTGGTTCAGCGGCTTATTCGGGCTGTTTCGCGAAAAGGGTGCGCCGTCGACTGGCGGTGTTGTTGGTGATGGATTGAACTCGGTTGTCTTGTCGCTGGTTAATGTACCAGTTGGTGTCTTTGTTTATATTTTGCTGATTGCGATTACGCTATTGTTTGTGTTGCAAATGCGGTTTAGTGATATCGCAGGAATGTTCAAGACAGCAGTAGCTAGCAACGAAAAGGCAGAGAACGAAGCGAATGTCCAGGTTATGCGCAAAGCTGCCGAAGATGATCACGGCAAGATGGATGATTTCAAGCTTAATGAAGGCGTGCCGACGGTGTCGCAAGATGATAGTAAGCAAAATACCAAGCTTAAGAATAAACCGCAGGCTAAAAAAGCCGAAGCCGATCGCGATGATAAAATGGCGATGCTGGCGGTTAGCGACCCGAACTGGCAATTTCCGAGCCTTGATTTGCTAGAGAAGAAGGAAGCGCCAGCTGATGCGGGCGATATCAAGCAGAACGCGCGCATTATTCAGGATACTTTGCGTGAATTTAACATTAATGTCGATATGGAAGGCGCTAATATCGGCCCGAAAGTGACTCAGTATACGCTGCGTCCGCCGGCGGGCATCAAGCTGAGCAAAATTACAGCGCTAGAAACCAATATTGCGCTGAATTTGGCGGCGTCGAGCTTGCGCATGGAAGCGCCGATTCCAGGTAAAAAAGCTGTCGGTATCGAAGTGCCAAACAAGAAAGCGGCTGACGTACGTATCCGTTCAATTTTAGAAAGCGCTGAATGGCGCCGCCGCAAAGAGCCGCTGAGTTTTGCGATTGGTAAAGACATTTCAGGACTGCCGTTTGTCGGCGAACTTAACAAAATGCCGCACTTGCTGGTCGCCGGACAGACAGGCTCTGGTAAATCGGTGATGATTAATACGCTGCTAAGTAGTTTGCTTTACCGCAACGCGCCGAGTGACATGAAGTTGATTCTTGTCGACCCTAAGCAGGTCGAGATGGCGCCGTATCAGGATATTCCGCACCTGTTGACGCCGGTGATTGTCGAGCCGGAGAAGACAATGAGCGCGCTAAAGTGGGCGGTTAACGAGATGGAACGTCGTTATAGCTTGCTAGCCGAAGAGCGGGTGCGCGATATCAAAACTTATAATGAACGAGCTAAGGCAAAAGGTAAGAAAATTGGCGTTGCCGATGAAAAAGGCAATGTACAGCAAGTCGATGAGGGTACCATGCCGTATATTGTGATTGTGATTGACGAGATGGCTGATCTGATGATGGTAGCCAAGCGCGATGTCGAGGGCTTAATTGTTCGTTTGGCGCAGAAGGCGCGAGCGGTTGGTATTCATCTGGTGCTAGCGACGCAGCGTCCGAGCGTTGATGTGATTACCGGTCTCATCAAGGCAAATGTGCCGGCGCGAATTGCCTTTACAGTGGCCAGCCAGACCGATAGCCAGACAATTCTCGACCAGGCTGGCGCCGAGAAATTGCTGGGCCAAGGAGACATGCTGATCAAAACTGCTAGTATGCCGAAGCCGAAGCGTATTCAGGGCGCTTGGGTGATGGACAGCGAGGTGAACAAAATTACTGATCAGCTGCGGATGCAGGCGCCGCCTCAGTACAATGATGAAATCGTTAGCCAGCCAGTGCAGCTAAACGGTAAGGGCGGCGTAGTGATGGACTTCGGTGGTAATAGTGGCGACGATATGTTCAAAGATGCAGTGCAAGTGGTAGTGCAGATGCGCAAAGCCTCGACGTCGTTATTGCAGCGGAAGCTACGAATCGGCTACTCGCGAGCAGCACGGATCATTGAAGAAATGGAAGAGCAAGGAATTATTGGTCCAGCTGATGGTTCGCGGCCGCGCGAGGTATTGATATCTAGCGTGGACGAGATTAGGGCTGGCGGTGATTTCTAGGATTACTAAGCACCGACATATTCGCCGAGGATAGTCACCTCGTGGTTGCTGTGCTCGATGTCGCGGATAGCTTGGTAAAGCGGTTGTCTAGCGCAGTCGACAACGATAAAGAACTTATACTTCCAAGGCTGTCCGACGATTGGCTGCGATTGTAATTTGGCGAGATTGATACGGCGCTTGGCGAATATCTGTAATACCTCGACGAGGGCGCCAGGCTGATGGTCGGTGGTGATGACCAGAGAAGCACGATTAGCATCAGCAGGCGCATTAGACGGTTCAATTACCAAAAAGCGGGTGATATTATCGGGATTGTCGTGGATGGAATGCTGTAGTATTGGCAAATTATATAATTCAGCAGCAGTCTGGCTGGCGATAGCGGCGCAGTGCCGGGAGCCGTTTTGCTTGATAAATTCGACGGCACCAGCGGTATCGAAAAATTCAATTGGTGTTGCCTGCGGTAGGTGTTTCTGCAAGAAATAGCGGCATTGAGAAAGAGCTACCGGGTGAGAATAAACCTCAGTAATATCGCTGATTTTGGCGTCTGGTAGACCAATTAGCATTTGCTCGACAGGCAGCTTGATCTCGCCGACGATCGGCGCACTGCATTCCTCGATATAACGGTAAACTTCGTTAATGCTGCCAAATAGGGTGTTTTCGACCGCTGTAACGATCGCGTCGGCGTCGCCGCTGTCGTAGGCGGCGAAAACTTCGCTAAACGTTGTGCAGGGGATGAGTTTGACGCTAGCGCCGTACCATTGGCGGACGGCCTGGTCGTGGAAAGAGCCAGCTTGGCCCTGGATTGCGACATGCATTCTAGCATCATAGCACAATTGCGATTTTGACTGCAAAATTAGATGGTAAAAGCATTACAATCTTCTGACAAAGTATCCAATGATTTCAATGACTAAATAATTGCGGAGATATACTTGACAAATTATCAAATATGGAGTATAATCATAAGCAGTTTACGTCATTAACCGTCTATAGACAGAAAAGGATACGATAAATATATGAATAAAACTAGAGAATTTAAGCACTCTACTGAAAACGCTGAAGAAGCGGATAAAAAAGAAAAATACCGTCGCACGAGGAAATTCGGTGCTCTCATCCTATCTGTTATAGTGGCCGTTGGTATTGGGCATAAACTAGGTGAGCCTGCGCTGGACGATAAACAATTGAATGAAGCGACAAGTATAGCAGCCGAGGCTGTTTCGGATAAAATGGGGGAATTTGAAGGAGAAAATTCCACTTATACTTATAGTAACGAGGATGGTAGCTCTTCTAGTTATCGCAACAGCCAAGGCGATTCTATGGATTTACTTGCGTATAGCAGAGCTGAGTCCCTTCCAAATCCGCTTACTGGTGAGGTCGAAGAGCCAGGTACGTATGTTATGATTACTGTAAATGATAGAAATAATGAGAAGAGTGACGAATATGACAAGGACAAGGGTAGGGTAACAGAGACAGATTTCATATTTAAATCTGACAACCCCCAAGATATCAATAGTCTAGTAGATGGTGGCGAACTAACCATAAACGAGGTTAAGGATTTTATAAAAAGTGATGGTGTTAGCGTCAGCGAGATTTCGTCGCTTGAAGACGCTAACGAAGACAAAAAACTTGATTGGGAGACGATAGATTATAGCGCTTACAATGGCGGCGATGACCATTGGAAATTTAGTGTAAATAAAGAGGACGGTGCGAGTGGATACGAGGATAGCGATGAAATAGGAAATGTTTTTACAGGCGATAACGCAGTGAGAGAAATGCAGAATGTGATTGATAATGTAGAAAGTAATTGGGGTAAATCTAAATAATAAATTAAAAATAAGGATTATTAGGATAAAATACCTGCTTGATGGCAGGTATTTTTGACGCCAGTATGTCTCTACTGGCGTGCTTGCGAGTTGTTGTGTACTATATAGCTAGCTTTTTCATAGCAGATAGGGTATAATATTAGACGATATTAAACCTAAGGTTGCGTGAGATAACGTAACCATCCGTACGGATACCAAGGAGGTAATGTATGAGAGAATACGAGCTGACGGTTCTTATTCGGCCTGATTTGGAGGCGAATTTGGACGCGGTGCTTGGTAAGGTCAAGCAGCTGATCGCCGATAACGGCGGTTCGGTTAAGGCCGAGGACAATTGGGGCAAAAATCGCCTCGCTTACAGCATCAAAGGCGAAGATTTTGCGGTGTATGTGTCGATGGATGTCGAGCTGCCAGCGGACGCGCCGCTCAAGATTAGCAACGCACTGAATATTAGCGACGAAGTTATTCGATATTTATTGGTTAAGATAGATCATAAGGCGCGTGCCGCTCTGGCAGAGGCCAAGAAGCGCGCGGCTGAGCGCGAGGCTGAAAACAGCGAAGATTAAGCCATAAATAGGAGGGAAATCTATCATGGCAAAGGGGTTTAACAAAGTAATATTAATGGGAAATCTGACGCGCGATGTTGAATTGCGAACAACGACGAGCGGCCAGAGTGTAGCTAATTTTAGTTTGGCGGTCAGCCGTAGCTGGCGCAACCAAGACGGCCAGCAGCAAGACCAGACCAGCTTCATTAACTGCGTAGCGTGGGGTAAGCCGGGCGAGATTATCTCGCAATATGTCAAAAAAGGCGCGCCACTTTTGGTAAGCGGTCGGCTCGATCAGCGCAGTTACGAAGATAAAGACGGTAATAAGCGTTCGGCTGTCGAGGTGGTTGTCGAAGATTTCAACTTTGTTGGCGGTCGTAACGACAGCAGTGCGCCAGCATCAACACCGCCGCCAGCAACTAGCGCTAAAGACGTGGTAGTCGAGGACATCGACGACAAGCCAATCGACTTAAGCGAGATCCCATTTTAACGATTAGAAAGGATTATAAAATATGGCAAAAAAAATGCGCAAGGATGCTCCAGTAGTATTCTCGTATAAAGAGGTGAAGACACTGTTGCGCTATATTAGTCCGGTGAGCGGCCAAATCGAGCCGATTTCCAAGACGGGCTTGAGTGCTAAATTGCAGTGGATGCTGGCTCGCGAGGTAAAGCGGGCGCGTCATCTGGCGCTGCTACCGTTTGTGACGCGAGATTAGGGAATTTTCCAGCGTACGAAATGCTTTGTCGTGCGCTGAAGGGTATTTCTAAAGACGCAAAAGGAGATGAAATGTATCAACCAACTGATTTGAAAAAAGGCGTAGTATGCCAAATCGACAGTCAACCGTATCGAGTGATTGACTACAACCAGAAAGTGATGGGCCGCGGCGGTTCTATTGTTAATGTCAAATTGAAGAATTTAATTACTGGTGCGGTTATTCCCAAAACGTTTAAAGGCCAAGATAAGATTGAGCCAGCCGAGGTGACTAGCAAAACTGTCCAATATTTATACAATGACGGTTCAGCTTTCTTTTTCATGGATCCGAATAGTTTTGAGCAGTTTGAGTTGTCGGCCGATTTGGTTGACGAAGCTAAAAACTTCATGAAAGAGGGCGACGAGCTGGCTTTGCAATTCTTTGACGGTAAGGTGATTACCGTCGAGATGCCAAAAAATGTTTATTTGGAAGTGACCTATACAGAGGCAGTGGTTAAAGGTGATACGACTAGTAGCGTTTTGAAAGATGCGACGCTTGAGACGGGCGCGGTCGTTAAGGTGCCGGCTTTTATAAAGGTTGGCGATATTATTTCGGTTGACACGTCTACAGGCGAGTATCGCGAACGCAAGAAATAGCCTATTAAACTAAAATGAATGTTTTTGCAGCGTGCTAAAATGTAACTATGACTAACAAGCGAGTGCGTGCCGCTGCAAGTGCTAAACGCCTGCACAAAAAAGTTAAACAAACATATCGTTCGGCAATGCCCGAGCAAAAACGCCACCGGATGTTAGTTTGGGCGGCGTTTTTTGTTGTAGTGGCGATTTTGGCTGTGCAAATATTGTATCCGCTTGATCGAGCGCTGCCGCTAGCGCGGATGAATGGCCGCTGGGTTGGTTGGCAGAGCGAGACAGATTTGGCTAACCAAGCGACGTTAGTATTCCAGCGGTCGAAAATTAAATTCATTATTGGCGGCAAACCGAGCGGTGTTTATACGCTGAGTGAAGCTGGTGCTGATATCAAGGCTGAAGAGATGGCGAGTCGACTAGCGAACTATCCATTTTGGCTGCGTTTGGTGCCGTTTTCGATATTTTGGCAGCTGCCAAATGTGCAAACGCTAGATCTAGCTTTCGCGCTGCCGACATTAGAGGTTTTTGCACAAAAAACTAGTTCGCAACTGTCGCGGCCGCCAATAAATGCTGGCGTGGCGTTTAAAGACGGTCAGTTAACGGCGGTTAATGATGTGCCGGGACATTTGGTGAGTGTGCAGGCTATCAAAAACGTGCTGCAAACAACCAAGTATTCATTTGCTGGCATGACGGAGCTTCAAATTGATGCTAAGTTGCAAGAGGCGTCGCGGCGCAGTACGGCGTTCGCTTCTGTTCGCAATCAAGCCGAGCAAGCATTGGCGCGTTCTTTGACGATTCGCGCTGCCGATCAGACGTTTGCAGTTGGCAATGCCGAGAAAGCTTCGTGGCTAGAGTTTGGCGAAACAGCAGAAGGTGGCACGACCCTGGTGATTAACAGGCAAAAACTACAAAGCTCAATTGATAATTGGTCAAAAGTAGCTGGGCGTCCGGCTGGCCAGACGAATATCAATATTGAGAACGGGCGAGAAGTGTCACGGACGACGGGTGAAAAGGGTAGCCAGGTTGACGCTGATTCAATAGTGCAGCCAGTCACTGATTATCTGCTGAGGGGTCAAGGTAGTGGCGTGATCTTGGCGGCGATGACTGATTTAGAGCCGAGTGTAATTTATAATAACCGCTATACTCCTACCGAAGATGGTTTGCGAGCTTATGTACGTGATAAGGCGCGTAATGGCGCTTGGTTCTCGATTCGCCAGTTGGGCGGCAGCGGTTGGTCGGCGGATGCCGATGCCGAGGAGAGCGTCGTTAGTGCTAGTACTTATAAACTATTTGTTGCTAAGCGCTTGTTTGATGAGATAAATGCCGGGGGAATTAGCTGGAGCGACCCGATGCTTGACACAACGGTATCGGGCTGCTTTGATCGGATGACTATTGCCAGTACTAATCCATGCGCGGTGGCGTGGCTAGATAGATTTGGCCGGCAAAGTCTGAACGATTTTGTTTACCGACTAGGGTTTTCGCGGGCAGTGACTTTCACGCACGCGCAGGCGACTCATGTGTCGGCGGGTGATCTGACGAAGTTCATGGTCGGATTGGAAACCGGCTCGCTAATTAGCGGTGCTCAGCGCGAGCGGCTGTTGTATTCTTTGTCGCACCATCCTTATCGTTATGGTATACCGACGGGTAGCCAAGCGCGCGAAGTTTATGATAAGGTTGGCTTTTTGTGGAATTACGTGCACGACACGGCGATTGTCCGGCATCCGCGCGGTACTTATGTAATGACGATCATGACTCAGGGTAAATCCTATGCCGCAATTGCGGCGATGACCCGCGACATTGAGCGGATTATGTATCCATAGTAGAATTGAGGAATGAAGCAACGGTTAGA
>ERZ773070.598-NODE-598-length-26150-cov-6.655260_pt1 | contig 26150 bp, 17 predicted proteins | sample MGYA00580618_ERZ773070 | MGnify/ENA primary metagenome ERZ773070 (study PRJEB29015, sample SAMEA2738023) | human oral metagenome | biome: human oral; feature: human-associated habitat; material: dental | place: China | collected 2019 ... | reverse complement strand
TACGATTTGAAAAAGAAAAAGGAGGAACAAGGCAAGAAAGGGACAAAGAAAAATGGAAAGAGCTTTTGGCGAAAGTTCTTTGATTAAGGCCTTATATGCGACCTAGCCTTGCTTGTGCCAATCAATAGGTAAGCGGAAATGTACCGACACCGCCTTTCAACATGCAACACAACCCTTTTTCAATGACGCCTTTATTTTGAAACCTAAAACATGAAACGATGAAAATGCTTATTGTCATAGTCCTTTCGCTATTCGTCTGTACACAAGGATGTGCACAGATAGACAGTGTTGAACATAATAAGGGAAAAGACATGAAAAGGCATTTTGATATTAAGACTTTTAATGAGAACAAAGACCGTGCAGGTTTTTATGAGTATGAGACTTCTAAAATGTTGGTAAAGCAATATACTTGGCATGATTCAAATAAAGATTTCACTGGCTACATAGAGGAATGTGAGGAACTTTACACGCCATACAGTTACTATTACGAATACGATACAAAGGGTAATTTACGCCACATGATAGTGTGTTTCAATGGATTTAATATCGGAAAGGGATACCGTTACGATTCTTTAGGGCAAATAACTGAAGAGAAAGACTATAGTGTACCCTATAAGTTTAAGCTGAGTGACCTGATTGAGAAGATGAAAAAGGAATATGGATGCGATTTGCTTAACAAGGAGCGAGTCGCTGACGTGTCTCGGTCCGAAGGGGAGAAAGACCTTAAGAGACCATGGTATTCGGTATATTACCTAGACGCGAACGATCACATGTCTGGCGATGAGTATTTGATAGACGGAACCACGGGCGAGACTTTGTATGTGATAAAGAATAAGCAGATGGACGAGTGGTGGGATCAGGAGACATATTGGAATGCAAAGATGAAAGGATTACCCATGTCGATAGAGGAAAAGTACCTCTACGAACAGAAAAAGAAAAAGGAAGGGCAAAAGAAAAAAGGGACAAAGAAAAATGGAAATAGCTTTTGGCGGAAGCTGTTCGATTAAGGTCTTGTATGCAATTTAACCCAGCTTACGCCAATCAACAGGCAAATGAGAATGTACCGCCACCGCCTCTCAACATGCAACATACCCCTTTTTCAATGTCGCCTTTATTTTGAAACCTAAAAACAGGAAACGATGAAAATGCTTATTGTCATACTCTTTTCGCTATTCGTCTGTACACAAGGATGTGCACAGACAGACAGTGTTGAACATAATAAGGGAAAGAACATGAAAAGGTATTTAGATATCAAGAAATTTAATGAACACCAGGATGGCTTAGGTTATTACAAGTATAAAACCTATGACATGCAAGTAAGGCAACGTAAACGATACGATTCGAATAAACAACTTATCGGCTATATAGAGGATTGTGAAGAGCTTCACACGCCATATAGTTATTATTACGAATACGACACAAGGGGAAATTTGCGCCACATGATAGTGTCCTTCAGCAGGTTTGACATAGGCAACGAATACAGTTACGATTCGTTGGGGCAGGTAACGGAAACAATAGATCACAGCAAGCCCTATAAATTTAAGCTGAGCGACCTGATTGAGAAGATGAAAAAGGAGTATGGATGTGATATTCTTGACAAGGAAAGGACTTCTGAAGTATGTCGTTCCGATGGCAAGCGGGACCTTAAAAGACCGTGGTATTCGGTATATTACCTTGACGTTAACGACCACATGTGTGGTGATGAGTATTTGATAGACGGCACAACGGGTGAAACATTGTACATATTGAGGCATCTGCCAATTGACGAATGGTGGGATCAAGAGACTTATTGGAATGCAAAGATGAAAGGATTACCCATGTCGATAGTGGAAAAGTATCTCTACGATTTGAAAAAGAAAAAGGAGGAACAAGGCAAGAAAGGGACAAAGAAAAATGGAAAGAGCTTTTGGCGAAAGTTCTTTGATTAAGGCCTTATATGCGACCTAGCCTTGCTTGTGCCAATCAATAGGTAAGCGGAAATGTACCGACACCGCCTTTCAACATGCAACACAACCCTTTTTCAATGACGCCTTTATTTTGAAACCTAAAACATGAAACGATGAAAATGCTTATTGTCATAGTTCTTTCGCTATTCGTCTGTACACAAGGGTGTGCGCAGACAGACGGCGTTGAACATAATAAGGGAAAGAAGATGAAAAGGTATTTTGACATCAAGACATTTAATGAGAACCAAGACCGTTCAGGTAATTATAGGTATACGACCTATGATATGTCGATAAGACAATATTCATTGTATGATTCGAATAGACTATTAGAGGGTTATGTTGAGGATTGCAGAGAACTTCATACGCCATATAGTTACTATTACAGATACGATACTAGGGGAAGATTGCGCCAAATGTCAGTTTCTTTTAGCGGAATTCATATTGGAAAAGCATATTCCTACGACTCATTGGGCCAAATAACTGAAGAGAAAGACTATAGTGCGCCCTATAAGTTTAAGTTGAGCGACCTGATTGAGAAAATGAAAAAGGAGTATGGATGCGATATACTTACTAGGGAAAGGACCTACAGGGTGTCTCGTTCAAAAGGTGAGAGAAACCTCAAAAGGCCATGGTATTCGGTATATTACCTTGATGCTAACGACGACATGTGTGGTGATGAGTATTTGATAGATGGCACAACGGGCGAGACCTTGTATGTGATAAAGAATAAGCAAATGGACGAGTGGTGGGATGACATTAAGGTTTACAAGGCCGTTATGAATGGGGAGCCAATATCAATAGTAGAAAAGTACCTCTACGAACTGAAAAAGAAGAATGAAGGAAAAGACAAAAAAGGGACAAAGAAAAATGGCAAGAGGCTTGGCAGAAACAGATAGATAAAGGAGGGATTATGGCAAAAATCATAGTAAACGGTGCACGCATGCGCTGCACATTGGGTACTACTGAGGCGCGTATAGGCGTCACCAGCCATACGTTCGTGAAGGTTGGCGGGGCATTGGTAGCTACCGAGACAGACAAAGAACCGATGGTGAACATCCCCACGTTCGGTACATGCAAGTGTGGCTGGCCCAATTCCCCGTGCATACCTCAACCGCAAAGATGGCAACAAACGGCTCAAAGCAGTGGCGTTAACGGTGCAATGAAGCTCACCGACGCCTTTTTTTGCCTCTGTGCGAAGGGTGGGCGCATCTCGTTTTATGATACAGGTGATAATGCGTTTGTTGAAAGCGAGTGAGTGCAAGGCAAAACTATTCTAACCAAATATGGATTTGACTTGGATTGTATTGATGCCATTTTATGGCGTCTCGGGCGTCAACTCCACATCAAACAATCCGTTTTCTTTTACCACGAGCATTTCGGTGCGGTAGCCAGCGAGGGCGAAACGGAGGGTTGAACCAATGCGGACCGAGAGCGTGTATTCGCCGCGGGCGTTGGTTTGAACCATTTTTCCGTCGGCCATTACCTTTACGCCAGCCAACGGAAAAGCCTGAACGTTGCGCACAATGCCTGCGATGTGAATGGTTTTATTTGTGGCGGGCGTGGTTTGCGATGTGCGTTGGGCGTTTGATGTAAGCCTCGTGGGCGCGTTGTTGACAGACTTCTGTTGGGCGATGGACACCACGGTGAGCGTGTCGCGAAGGCGAATGTCGGCCGAGGAGGCACCAACGAGCAACTCGAATTTGCCTGGTTCTACCACGCGATGCATGTCCCTATCGTGCAAATACAATTCGGCAATGGGCAGACGAAGGGTGAAACGTTGTTCTTTTACGGGGTCGATGGTGGCCTTGTGGAAAGCATAAAGTTGCTTTACGGGCGTGGCAACCGAACTTTTAAGGTCGCGAACGTAGAGCTGTGCCACCTCCATTGCAGCGCGCTTACCTGTGTTGCGCACCACGAAACGCACCTCCACGGTGTCGGTTTCTACGGCCGTGCGACTGGAAAGTTGCAACGTGCGATAGTCGAAAGAGGTGTAGCTAAGGCCATGACCAAAGGCGTAGGCGGGGTAAGGGTCGGAAAAAATGTAGTCGCGACCAGGCTTTTCGGGCGTACCTTTCTTGTTGTAATAGCCCTTATCGGTAGGCAGCGCGTTGTAGTATACGGGCAGTTGACCCACGCTTTTGGGGAACGACACGGGCAAACGACCTGATGGCGAGAACTCGCCGAAGAGCATTCGAGCCAACGAAAGGCCTGCTTGTTCGCCGCCATACCATTGTACCACCAATGCGCCAACACGATGTCGGAAACTCTCCGTTATCAAAGGCCGACCCGTTACCAATACAACCACCAGCGGTTTGCCCAAAGCCACGAGGCTATCGACAAGTTGTTGTTGCACACCAGGCAAGGTTAGCTCGGACAAGTCGTAGCCTTCGCCACTGGTAGATGGTTGCGAGGCGCGCGCCAACAGCATGCTTTGTGTACCCACAACCACGATGGTGAGGTCGGCTTGGGCTGCCAAACGAAGGGCGTGAGGGATGGAATCGGCATTGGGCGAGTAGTAGTCGCAACCGCGAACATAGTCTACCTGCACGCCTTTACCCTGCAAATACTGACGAATACCTTCCAAAGGCGTGATGCCGTGACGATTGTCGGCCGTCCAAGAATAATCGCCAAACTGTACCTGATTGGCGTTCGGACCCACCACGGCGATGCGTTTCAGCGACTGGGCGTTGAGAGGCAGCAGGGCATTGGGATTTTCGAGCAACACCAAACTTTCGTCGGCCAACTGCCTAGCGGTGGCCACGGCCGCTGCGGTGTGTATGCTCTTGCGCCAGTTAAGGGTGTCGGGGCGAGCGTCTTCAAATAGTCCTGCGGCTAGCTTTGTGCGCAAAACGTTAGCCGCAGCACTGTCTATCAGTGCGGCGTTGAGTTCCCCTTCGGCCACCAACTGCTTGACCGTGCGATAATAATCACTACCAGCTTCGAGGTCTACGCCTGCCTCGATGGCCTGTTTAGCGGCTTCGCGTTCGGTTTCGGCCGTGTGATGGAAGTAGCGCAGCATAGGAATGGAACCCCAATCGCTGTACACATAACCGCGAAAATGCAGGCTATCGCGCAACAACTGGCGCATGAAGAAGGGCGAGGAGGTGATGGCCTCGTTGTCGTAAGCGCTGTAACAGTTCATCACCGAACCAGGACGGGTGCGCGAGATGACGTGGGCGAAGGGACGAACGAAGACATCGAACAACTCGCGACGTCCGCCTTTCACCGATGCGAGGTTTAGTCCGCCTTGCGGTGTGCCATGCGCCACGAAGTGTTTCAGCGTAGGAATACATCCCTCTTGCTGAATGCCCGTGGCGTAGGCCAAGCCCATTTGCGCCACAAGTACGCGGTCTTCGCCGAAGGTTTCTTCAACACGGCCCCACCGAAGTTCGCGTGCGAGGTCGAGATCGGGTGCTAAAACCTGCCTTGCACCTATGGCGCGCATCTCTCTGCCCACATGTTGGGCCATGCGTTGGATAAGTGCAGGGTTGAAAGTAGCACCTTGTGCGATGGCTTGGGGGAAGATGGTGCAGCCGTCTTGCACAGCTCCGTGTATGCCTTCGAGCACAGGAATGAGCGGAATACCTAATCGGGTGCTGTCCATGACATGGCGTTGGATGGTGGAAACGGCCGCTAGATATTGCGCCGACGAGTATGGGAAGGCCTCGAAACAGCCGAAACTAAGTCCGCTGGTGTAGTTGGTGCGCAGCTTTTGCAGGTTAACCGCACCGTTGTCGTTATAGTGCTTGGCGTGTATATGCCGTGTTTGGGCAAGCTTCTCATCAAGTGTCATTCGCGAAAGCAGGTCGTTTAGCCGCGTCTCGACGTCTAGGCTGGCGTTAAGATATGGCGGAACGATGGTTTGCAACACGCGTTGGGCCATCTGCACGGCATCGCCTTGGGGTTTGGTGTTGATGGGTTGGGGCGTGTTGGCCCAAAGTTTCTCCATCTCGAAAAAGTCGATGGCGGGTGGATTGCCCGTGTTGATGGAGGCTTGCAGCGTTCGGAAGAAGGCTTGCCAACGCGGAAGATAGTATGTGGAGAGCATGCCCGCCCACTCTTTGTTGGCATAATCGTGCACCTTTGTTGTGGGTTCGTCGGGCCCCCAGTAGCTAATCAGGGTTTGTGCGTTATGCAGGCACAATTGCCTATCGGCCTCGTTGGGGGCATATTGCGTGGCTTGTTGCAGCCAGTTGCCTAGCAAGAAGTGGCGATTGGTTAGCAACAGACTGTCTTGAAGCACGATGAGGCGTTCGAAACGCTGTGTGGCCTGTTGCAGTTGTTCGGAGTTTTTGGCCTCATAGGCCTTCACCACGTCGGCGTATGCTGTGCGGGCGTAGTTGGCTAACGACTGTCGGGCCAGGTCTACAAGGTCGTATTGGTATGTTTCGCTATCTCGTAGCTTTGGGGCAGCCTTTAAGAAGAGGCCCAGAGCACGATAGAGGTCGGCCGGTTGATATTGCATTTGCTTGGGTCCCCATGTAGATACGCTGGTGACGCGTAGCGATGGGCGTGCGCAGAACACCGACTCGAACGTGCCTTCGCCTTTAATGGCAAACTCGCCATACACCGATTTGAGCATAATGCGCCATGCCGCGAGTAGGTCGGGATGAATTTCTCCGTAGCGATAGTTAAGGTATTGCACCAGCATACTGTCTACATCGGGCGTCGCAGTATGCCAAGCGGTTTTTAAAGCCAAGTCGTATACCACGGGATTTGTACCTATTCCCTCGGGCAAAATACCTATTCCTTGCATCACACTATCAACTGTGAGGGCCAAGGCACGATGTGGTTCGGTTACGACAACGGGTAATTGTCCGCCCATATCTGTCTTTCCGCCGAAGTGATTGACGCTTCCCCAAAGCCAAGGAGTGCCTCCAAACTCGTCGGAACTTTCCCACGAGGCAGCAATTTCGCCGCTGAGGTTAACCAAGAGGGTGTGTCGCTTGTCGAGGGCGCGTAGCAATTGGGGCGAGGGATTTTTGTTCCAGCCCTGTAACACCCATTTGGCACGAGGGAAAAAACGTAGCATCTGGCGTTGAACTTGTGCGGCAACGCTGCCCACATCTACGCCAGTGGTTATGCCCCCTTCGTGAAAAAGGTCGCCACCAAGAAACTCGAAGTCGGTACCGAAAAGCTTCGTTAGACTTTGATAATAGGCCTCGGCCACCTTTTCGAACACGCCATCGTTGTTGGGCAACAGCACGGCTGGCCGCTGAAAGCTGCCCCATTTGCCTTGCTCGATTATGCGTGCCTGTGGGAAACGCTCTTTAAAGAAGGTGGGCACGATGCCTGGAAAACCCTGCACCACAGGTTGTATGCCCAGTTGGCGCATACGTTGCAGCATCTGTCGTTGTTGTTGCAGGCGCAGGGCAATAAGGCTTTCGCTCATTGGTCCACCCCATCCTTCGAGGTTTCCCATTAGCCACCACGCCGTGTAGGCTGGTCCGGGGATGAAGCGTTGAATGTCTTTCTGCCCGAACCCCAGTGTCTTAAGCGTCTCGGCCCATACGGCTTCCATGCCCAATGGGGCCAACATGAGGTTCACGCCGTTAAGTGCCATCCAATCCAATTCCCACTCGAAGTCGGACCAACGATAGAAGGCGTAGCTGTAATTATAGGTGCAGTAGTTAAGGGCGTATCGGTATTTAAAAGGTGTGGTGCGCCTAACGGTGCCTTGAATGGGCACTAGGCGAAAGTGGGTGGGTAGGTTGTTGCCGCATCGGGAGATGCTGATGTGGCAGTAGTGGTTGAGGTAATGGTTGAGGCCCACAGCTGCAGCCGAGGGCGAAGTGGCCTTTACCACGAGGCGTTTGCCCTGCGTTTGTAGTTCGAACGCTTCTTCGTTAGTGCCAGCGAGTGGCTGAAACGCCACCTTGCCAACCATAAACGGAAAGCGGCGAGCCACCAGTTGGTGCACGCCGTCGTATGTGGCCGCCTCTACATGTATGCTGAATGAGCAGGCAACCAATATAAGAAGGAGGGCGGTGAGAAGTTTATGAGGTTGTACGTTCATGAGTTGGGCTTTGGGATTGCTGGTTTTGGGGGATGTAAGTCTTTGAGTTTTTGAACTTATAAGTTATTGAGTTGGGGTTGCGGTGGAAAGGGATTGGTTCTGATTTTGTCTGCCAATAATTTCCTTTTTCCCTTAGATGATACCGTACAAAGGCTTTTGTACTGCGACTACAAGCCTTTTGTAGTGGGGCTACAAACCATCTGTAGTGTGACTACAAACCTTTTGTAGTGAGGCTACAAGCCTTTTGTAGTGGGGCTACAAGCCTTTTGTAGTGTGACTACAAGCAACTGGTAGCCGAAAAGGGCAATAGCAAGTGCCACATCGTTTAGAAGCGATTGATTTCAAAACCGTGCCTATTTAACCGTTATTCGACAGCTCAAAGACTTATAAGCTCAGAAACCGAGAGGCTCAAAGGTTAATAAGCTCTTACCTCACAAACTAAAAACGAACATCTACAAACACAGGATAATGGTCGCTTATCGTTTGCGTTTCGGTTACTTTCCCGTTTATTTCAAGTTGCTTCACCACAGCCGTTTGAACCACTTTCACCGCGCCTTTGTGCGCCTTGTCAATGAGAACATGGTCGATGGTTTCGTTGGGCTGGTCGACAGAAGTACCAGATTGTGGGGTGATGATGTCGAAAGCCTTGTTTATTATGGGAAAAGCCGACTTCTCGGGATTCCACGAAGGCGAGTCGTTAAGGTCGCCAGCGAAGAACACGGGCTGTGTGGCGAGTGTGGTTAGCTCGTGGTTTACGATTTCGGCACTGGTTTTTCGGGCCGTGACGTCTAGGTCGAGATGTGTGCCAAGCAGCGTAAATCGCGGGAAGGTGAGCACCGCTAGCGCACGGGCCTCTTTGCCAGGCAGCCCAATCTTCTTGATGGATGTGGGTTGCATGGTGCGTTTGAACAGCACGCCCGGTCCTATTTTGCCCTCCGAATAAGGGACAGCCGAGGCGAAGAAAAGGTCGTAGTCTAAGCCTGTGGCACGGCGAATGTCGTCGAGGAGGTATCGTTTGGCGCGTTCGGTTGTGCCGCTGTCCAACTCTTGAATCACCACCACGTCGGGGTTCAGTGCTTTAATCACTTGGGCAAAGGCCGCAGTGTGTTCAGCAGAGAATGTCTTGCTGGCGGTGTTGCTCTTGCAATAGAAGCAATTGTAGGTCATTATGCGCACGTTGCCTTCTGCCTTAACGTACTTATAATCTTCTTTTCCAGGCTTCGGTTTGTAGTCGGGGATATGCCCTGGCGTGTCTTTACCGCCACATCCCATGATGGGAAGTGAGGCGATAAAGAGTGAAGCGGCGGCGATGAGGGTGCTGAATAGGGGTTTCATAAGCAATGAATGTATTTAAAAACCTCAACCCAAGCCCCTCTCCAAGGGGAGAGGTGGAAGGGTGAAGAGGGTGAAAGGGTGTAAAGGTGAAAGGGTGAAAAGGTGAAAAGATGGCTAACGCCCACCAACTTATCAACCCGTTAACTTGTCAGCTCGTCAACTTATCAACTTATCAACTCGTCAACATGTCAACCGAATTACCATCCTGGATTTTGTTTTATTACGCCTCCGTATAGCGTTATTTGGTCTTGTGGGATGGGATAGAGGTAGTCGCGGTCTTCGTTCCACTTGCGTTGGGTGTTGGCAAGATCGTGTACAATGATGTTACCGCCATTGGCTCCGTTGGCCAGATGCAGGTTCACGCCAAGCTTTAAGAACTGTTTGATGTCGGCCACTTCGGCATTTGCCTTGATGTCTTCGATGTTTCCTTCGTACACGCATACGTCTTCCGCATCGGCTTTACCATTGCCATTGAGGTCGCAAACAACGAAATGCTTGGTGTCATCTAACTTCGGAACGACCATGCCTTTAAACTGCCGTTCGAAGGTTTTGCCTTCTTTCCACCGCATAAGGTCGTCGTAGCGGAAGCCCTCTGCCAACAATTCGATGGTGCGTTCGCGCCTAATTTCAAGTATTACGCCCTTGTTTGCACCAGAAACGTTGGGATAACCCGTTTCGGCTGCTTCGAGATAAGGGTCGGGATTAGCGTTGGCCGTGGCCAAATCGATATTGGGCATGCCCACCCTTTCTCTGATTTTCTTCACCGATTTATCTAGATCGGCTTGCGTAAGCGTACCCAATTCGGCCTTGGCTTCGGCAAAATTAAGCATCACTTCGGCCGCACGAAACAGCGGAATATCGTTTTGCGACTTGTTATAGCCATCAGATGCGGGGGTGGAAACCCACTTAATGATTTGATAACCTGTTGTTGCGGCAGCAAAGCTAACGGGTGTGACGTCGGTTGCGCCTATTCGTTTGTAGCCAGGAGCTACGATCGTTTGTGCCAATCGCGGGTCGCGGTTCTGCATTTCTTCGTAAAATTGCATCTTATCGTAGTCTGCTTGGTCGGTAAAACGCGACCCGTCTTTCAACAGATAGCTATCAACCACTTTCTTATTGAGGCCAGGAGCAGAGCCGCCACCGAGGAAATACAGGTTGGCCGAATGCACAATGCTTAGTCCGGCGAAGTAGTTGCGGGCAAGAACAACCTCTTCTGCCTTGGCTTTATCAGCGGCAAAGAGGTCGCGATAGGGCTGATCTCCAGCCGAGTAGATGGTGTATTGGCTGTTGTCGATGAAGTTTTCGGCGGCCGTTGCAGCAGCGGTGAGATAGCTTTCATGGCCCGATATGCCATGATATTTGCGCCAAGTACCTTCGTACAGACAAACTCTAGACTTCAACGCCAATGCTGCCCACTTTGTAACGCGATAGAGATTTTTTGCCGTCGGCAGGTTGTCGATGGCGTAATCTAGGTCGGAGATGATGTGGTTCATCAGTTCGTCGCGTGGCGTGCGGGGAGAATATAGGCGGTCGTCGGTAGACGATAGCGCCTCGTTAAACCATGGAACTTCGCCAAATCGCTTTACCTTATTATAATAGAAGTAGGCTCTGAAGAACCTTGCAACGCCTTCGTACTCTTTGCGAGCAGCCTCGTCGCTGCATCGTGTACAGTCTTTAAGGAAGCTGTTGATGTTGGCCAATTGTCCCCAACTCCATCCGCCACCGCTCTGCGGCACGGCTCTTGTTCCCAATACTTCGGGTATCAGGGTAGTTGGTACGATGATGTCGGCCGTTTCCGAGTATAGGTTTTCGGCCGTAGGGAAGTCGGCATAGAAGCCATTGGTAAACACTTCAAGCTCCTTGCGGTTGTTATAATAATTCTGATCTGCGAGCTTGTCTAGTGGTTGTAGGTCCAAGTTGCAGCTTGTAAGCAATGCGGCCGTGGCCAGGCACTGTGCTAGTAATATCTTTTTCATGATTGTTTGCGCTTAGAATGAAACGTCAAGTCCGAAGGAGAAAGTCTTCGAGAAGGGGTAAACACGCCCGTTTGAGTCGTGCATCATTTGTTCGGGGTCCAGATAATCGCTCTTTAATTTGCTGGCGATGAAGATGTTTTCGCCGCTGAAATATAGGCGAACCTTCTCCAAGTAGGCTTTCTTGGTGAGCGATTTTGGCAACGTATAGCCAAAGGTTAGGTTCTTCAAACGACAGTAAGCAAGGTCTTGCAAGTACCTGTCGTTAGGTTTGCTCATGGCGAAGTTGCGTGCCAGGTCGGCAACGGGACGTGGGAAATATGCGTCGCGATTGTTTTCCGACCATACCTTAGCAGGAAAATCCTCGGGAATAAATGAACTATAAGCGCGTGCATACGGTCCCCAGAACATCATATTGTTGCCACCAGGGTAGACATTTTGCTTGCCAATACCTTGCCAGAACATTGAAAAGTCGAAGCCCATCCATGCTAGGTTAACCGTGAAGCCATAGTGATAGCGTGGAGTTGAATTGCCTATGCGTACCAAGTCTCCGTGATCGTCGAGCGTTCCCTTACCTTGGTCTATCTTCTTGCTATCGTCAACGTCGTCGAAAATTAAGTCGCCAGCCTTGTCGGTGAACCTCGTGCCAAGGAAAGATTGGTCTACGCCACGGTCGATAGCCTCTTGATCGCTTTGGTAAATACCCTTAATGCGATATCCCCATATCTCTCCCCATTCCATTCCTTCGTAGTCTTGGCCAAGCACTTTCGACTCGTTGCCCTTGAATTTGGTTATTTTCGTCTTGCTGTCGGCCAATGTCAGGTTCACACCATAATAGAAAGGCTTGCCTGCAAGGTTAAACTTATCGTTCCATCCTACCACTAGTTCGAAACCATTGGTACGCAATTCGCCGTTGTTTTCCAATGGTGCGGCGTAGCCATATACGGCAGGTAGGGCTCTCGAAGCGGCCAACATGTCTTTGGTTGTACGGCTATAAACGTCGAGTGCAAGTGAAAGGCGGTTGTTAAAAAGCCCAACGTCGAGTCCAACGTTTTGCGTAACGATGGTCTCCCACGTTAACGAGCCCGATGTTGGATCGCCTAATGAAGCGTAAGTAGCCTGTGCATTGTCGAAGATATAGTTGAGCGTTGTGGTGTTGGCCAATGTTATCAGGCGCATGTAAGGATAGAACGTGTTCTTGTTGAACTTTTTGGCGTTGTCGGTTATTTGGTTTCCGAGCGAGCCAAGCGATGCGCGTAGCTTCAAGTTACTAACCACAGGGCGCACAGGAGCAAAGAAAGCTTCTTCGCTAATGCGCCATCCCAAGGCCAAGGAAGGGAAGAAACCCCAGCGATGGTTACGTGGAAAACGCGATGTTCCGTCGTAACGCATGTTGGCTTCAACAAGATAGCGTCCGTTATAATCGTAGCTAAGACGGGCGAAGTAGCCCATCAATGCAAACTCGTTTTGCGAAGACTTAACCGACTTTTCGCCAGTTGAGAGCGATAGGTCGTTCAGAACTTCGGATGTGAGATCGCGCCCCGAGGGTTCCACAAACTTATAATGTCCTGTTTCGTAGTTTGTTCCCACCACTGCACTCACGTTGTGAACGTCGGCAAATGTACGGTGAAAGTTGGCGTAAAGGTCGTACACATAGTTCTCGTAAGTGTCGCGTCCGTCTTTCAACCTGTTATTAAATGGCCATCCATTGGCGGTCAACACCTCGTTAGGGCGTATGGCATATTGGAAGCTGGCAGAACGTGCTAGCTTTTCTTTCGCATAGTTACGATAGGTAAACTTACCCGTTATCTCTAGGCCTTCCATTACTTTGAGCACAGCGCCAATGGCGTAAGTTTGTTCGGTTTTGTTCACTTGCGTAAAGCCATTGCCTGTTCGTAGCATCGCAGCAAAGCCGTCTGCGGGTTTGTCTTTGCTCTTAGGAAGGAGGTAGACATTTGTTCCGTCGGGGTTAACAGGTACTACCCATGGCATGGCATGGAAGGTTAGGTTGCCCACATTACCACCATCTTCATAGTCGTAGCCTGGTTGTTTGTACTTGGATTTGAAAAGCGAGGCGGTGCTGAACACCCTCAGCCATGGCGTAACTTCGGCATTGAACTTGGCCATAAGCGTACGCGTGGAGTATTTGTCTGTGTTAAGGGCATACAATCCGTCGTGATCGTTCATGCCACCGCTAATCATATAGTTCATCTTATCTGTTCCGCCACTTACGTTGAGATTGTGATTCCACGTGGGTTGCGAAAAATCGAAGATGTAATTGAACCAATCGAAGTTGCCATAATAATGGTAGCGGCCATCCTGTGGGTCGACAACAACCCATGGTCTTGCAGGATTTTCTGTCACGTCGTATCGGCGTTCTTCCAACATTTTGTAGTCATCGGCGTCCAATCCAGAGTATCCACTGCCCGCTGTAGCTGTGTTAAACTCGTCAACCAATCGTGCTACATCGTAACCTGTGGTCATGAATTTGGTCTTAGTTGTTGGTGCCGAGAAGCTGAAACGACCGTTATAGCTGATGTGCGCTTGCCCGTCTTTGTTGCTTTTGGTGGTGATAAGCACCACGCCGAAGCCTGCACGCGCACCGTAGATGGCTGCCGAGGCGGCATCTTTAAGCACCGAAACGCTCTCGATATCGTTGGGATTGATGCGGTCGATGCTGCCTTCTACACCGTCGATAAGCACTAATGGCGAACCAGAGTTGGTGATTGAGGTCTTTCCGCGTATGTTTAGTGTGGCCGCTTCACCAGGCGTGCCTGTGCCGAAGCTGATGTTTAGGTTGGGCACTTGCCCTTGTAGCATCTGCCCTAGGTTGCTAACGGGTCGGTCTTTCAGTTCTTCTGCCCCCACGGTACTTACTGCGCCGATGAGGTTAGCCTTCTTTTTGGTGCCATAACCTATCACCACAACTTCGTCTAGTCCTCGGGTTTGCTCGTCTAACGTTACGTGCAGGCCATCGGTAGCCTTTACCGTCTGTGGTTTAAACCCCACATACGATACGGTGAGGAGGTTCCCAGAAGAAAGTTCGATGGAAAAGTCGCCGTTGATGTCGGTAATAGTCCCTCCTGTTCCACCTTTTTCACTAATGGTTGCACCCACGATAGGCTCGCCCTTTGCATCGCTCACGTTTCCTTTTATCCGGCGTTTCTGTCCCTTGTCGGGTTGGCCGGACTGCCCGTTTTTTGCTTGCGCCAAGCTAATTTGGTTGCCTTGTGCCTTATAGGCCAGTCCTGTGGCGGTGCACAAGTCGTCTAGAATTTGCAGTGCTGATCGTCCGTCGAGGTTCACTCTCACCTTGTTGGGCATCATCTTTTGCACCTCTGCATTGTAAACGAACACGTAGTTGCTGTTTCTTTCGATGTAGTTGAGCACGTTTTTAACCGTAGACATGCTGTTGCTAGCAGTGTTGGCGGTGTGTTGTTCATGCAGTGTTGTCGCCAGTGCAGGCGTGGTTGAACCCATACATACTGCGGGAACGAGCAGTAAGAGGGCCGAAACGTAGCGTCGGACGCTGCGCCAACGCCGGGTCTGTAAGTAAACGTTTTCTCTCATGGGGTGTTGTATTAATGTCGTTTTTATAAGTCTTTTAAATAGAAAGTTTAGGCGAGCACCACCTTATACATAAGGTGTGCTCCTATAATTATGTCGTAAGGAAAGGAAAAATGTATAGGTGGAAAGAGGAAGAAAAGGTGAAAAATGGGGGCTTTTTGGGCTCGCCATTACATTGTAGTAATTTTAATGGCGATTTATTTGGTTATAGTTCACTTATTCGTTACCTTTGTCGTAAAGTTATAATGATGTCTAAAAGAAAGTATGTCAGACAGATTGTAGCCTTTGGAGATTATTTCAAAGACTTTAAGAAAAAGCTGCCTAAAACAGCTTTGAATAAGATATATCAGGTGTTTTTGTACATCATGACATTGCAGGTTATACCTAAAACCTTCTTGAAAAGTATTGAAGGGGTGCCTGGATTGTTTGAAATTCGCGTAGAAGAGAATGGGAATATATATCGAATATTTTGCTGCATGGATAAGGGAAACCTTGTTATTCTTTTCAATGCCTTTCAAAAGAAAACGCAAAAGACACCGCAACAAGAGATAGAACGCGCGAAACGGATAATGAATGATTATTATAAAACAAGGGGAGGATTATAAAAATGAACAAGGAAAAGAAAGAAAAGGCGCAACTTACGCCCATTGAAGAGCTTATTGCAGAAGATTTTGGAGCAGAAGGAACTGTAGAACGAACCGCCTTTGAAACAGGTGTAGATGCTTTCATTCTTGGTGAGCGCCTGAAAGAAGAACGTAAAAAATCAGGGCTTACACAGGCACAGCTGGCAGCAAAGATTGGCACGAAAAAGAGCTATATCTCACGAATTGAGAATGGCCATGCAGATGTGCAACTGTCTACGCTGTTCCGTATCTTTGCAGGACTGGGTAAACGGGTGTCCCTATCCGTATTTTAAGGGCGTTTCTTTGCCACTTTTGTCACCCCATAAATAAAAAAGCGACCCGCACAGAGGCCAGCGTTCACGCCATTGCCAGCCAAGTGCGGGTCTGTGGAGCATGATGCTCCATTTTCTTGCGAGTTGTTGTTCTAGGGGTTAAGCCAATGGCTTTGCAGGCTATTAAGAAGATTACAGGCTTGCCAGTTTACGGCTTTCTCAGTATAACTTACAGTTCTGTTCAAAGGCCTTTAACATAACATCTTAGCCATAAGAATAGTTTCCTTTTGACATTTAAAGCTATTGGCCTAACTCCTTAACTACATAACTCCTTTAACTCCTAAAACAAATTTATCTGCGTACGATCGTTACCACGCCGTTTTTTACCGTAGCTTCTGCCCTCGATATGTTGCAGAGGCTTGTTAAAACATCGGGTAAGGGCGCGGCCGTAACCAACTTTCCGTAGAGCTGCTCGTTGCGTAGGCAGTCTTGTACCTTAAAACGTACGCCGTAATAGTTCTCTAAATATTCGGCCACGTCGGCCAAGCGCATGCCACGCATGGGCAAAACGCCTTTCAGGCGGTCTACGTATGCCGTTGCGTCTACCTTTGTTTTCGATGCAAACTGCCCTTGGGCGATGTTCAACCGTTCGTTGGGCAGCATGTTCACCTTATCGTTTGTGGCGGTGTTTACCTCTACACGACCCTCGGCCAACACCACATTAGACTTATCCGCAGCATAACTGTTAACGCAGAAGTGGGTTCCTAGCACCTTCACGTCAAATCCTTGGGCATGCACCACAAAGGGACGTTGAGCCTCGTGCGCCACTTCAAAGTAGGCTTCACCTATTATATATATATCACGCGTACATGCGCGAAAGGGTTTCGGATAGCGAATGCGGGTGCGCGAATTGGCTGTCATGCGGGTGCCGTCGGGTAAGGTGAATGTCAATGTATGACCCGTGGGCACCGCCAATTCTTGCATCACGCAGGCGACGACTTGCTTGGGGCGTTCCGCTTGCTGTTTGGTCGTTTGTTGACCATGCTGCATATTCAGTCCCAACCACAAGCTACACGCCATCAAAGGCACAGCAACGGCAGCCGCCACACGCCACCATCTGCGACGCTTTTGCGCCTTGTCGGCCTGTATTTTTTCGTAGATGCGCGCCATAAGGCGTTCATTTATGGCGTTGGCGGGTTCTGCTCGTGTGATGAAGTCTTGCAATATCAAGTCTTCTTCCGAACCATCGAACCGCATGTCGTATATATCCCTGTTCATGGGCATTTGTGTCTTATTCGTTTTTTGCATTGCTTACAGACCGCTTGGCGCAGCCCCTGAGCATCTGCCTAAGCGTTTGTACGGCCAGCCCCACATGATAGTTCACCGTGGCGAGGGCAATGCCCAGCATGTTGGCGATGTCTTGATAGGGCATCTTCTCTACCTTAGCCAAGAAGAAAACGTACTTGCACTTGGGTGGTAAGGTGTCGATGGCAGCATTGATGCTAGCCAGTTCTTCGGCCGAGATAAGCGTGTCGGCGGGCGTTTGCATGTCGGGGAAGGCGAAATCGCCCATGCCGAAGTGCTCAACGCTAATCTGTTTCACGCGGTTGCGCTCACGTCGCAGGTAGTCAACACTCTTGTTATACACAATGCGTGTTAGCCATGCGCGCACGTTTTGCAGTTGCGTAAGCTTCTTGCGCATGCGCCACGCCTCTAAAAATGCATCGCTCACCACCTCTTCGGCCATCTCCCTGCATCCTAGAATGCCGTAGGCATGGCAATAGAGGGTGTTGGAGAAACGGCTGATGAACCCGTTGAAGGCCACTTGGCTTCCTTGCGAGATAAGCACCAGTTCATGATAGAGTTCGTTCATAGGTGGCGTGTGGGGCGCATGCTGCGCTTGCCCGTTTAATGAATAAGACGTAAAACGACGACAATATTATAGGTCGACATTTCTAAATAAACGTATTTTAACAGAGAGACGCTGGTTGGCGATTGTATAAGTCGACGAATTAACAAGGCTGGTCGGCAAGTTAATGCGCAGACAATTTGACGAGTTTGCAGGGCTGATTGTCAAGTAAGCATGGTGACGAGTTGAAAAGCTGATAAGGCTTTTGTCGCCCAGCACCCTATTATCAAGATTCTATATGCCTAAAAACACATAGGTGCACAAGACATATTGCTCCTCTCTTTCCTTCGAAAAAGGTTGTGTTGAGGCTTCTCTCGTTCCCTATCTTTTAGGCAGAAAGGGTCTAAGTGAGACTTTTATTTACAGCGCAAAGATAACAATAAATTAGCGATTTGGAACATAAATTTGATTTACATTTGCCTTTAAGATGTTAAAATAAACCATCGCACAATAAAGATAAGCGTGAAAAACATTTGTCATGAGATGTAAAACCATGCGCGAGTTCGGGATAAAACACAATCGTTATGCCAACTGGCGCGTAGCACTAGTTGGCGATATAGTCATTCGTTTACTTGCCCTGTCTTGTTTAAAGGGCATGTTATCTTATCCCGAACGCGTCCATTAACCCCTCCCTCGTTCGCATTTTCATAGTTCCGAAAATGCGCTTGCTAAGCCCTGATGATGCATGATTACATTAATCGCCGTGTTAAACATGTTTTGGACGGCTGTTCCATGTTATCCGGAATGCTGTTCCAGTTGAACTGGAACCCTGTTCCAACTTATCTGGAACAGGGTTCCATCTTAGCTGTAACAAGGCGGAAGCTGAAAAAGCTCACCACAAGGGCTTATCGGGTGGGGCGTGAAAGGTGGTGTTTGGAGGGCGGAAAGGTGAGTTGTTGGCGATGATAGACTGTATAATGAACCGCCTAGATAATGCCAAGCAGGTATTAAACGTTACGAGAATTTGGGATAAGAGAAACTAGATGTGCTAACTATCATGTAGCAGTGGTCACCTTTGGATGTGTGTGTTTTTGTGTTATGGATAAGTTCTTGAGCTGATAAATTCACCATTCCGCAAGTTTATAATCTATCTTCCAAGTCACAAGGCCTTGCTGTTTGAGAATTGTCAATATGGCTTTTGGTCTGCTTAACTAACAATATAATCAGGTGATTATGCTGCGTTCGCAACCTGCGGACTTATATCTTTTTGCCTAGTAAACATAAAAAAGTTGGGCTAAAATTTGGTCGCATCCCCGAAAACAAGTACCTTTGCACCCGTTAATGTCCTATGGTGTAATGGTAGCACTACAGTTTTTGGTTCTGTCAGCGGTGGTTCGAGTCCATCTGGGACAACATTAAAGGAGGCTCTTTCTTTGTGGAAGAGCCTCTTTTTTTATTCTAACACGTCTTAGGTCGTTTGTTTGAATAGTCCGAAATGTTCGTCCGAAACGTTTTGTTTTTTATCGTTGGTGATAAAATGTACAAAACATGACATGCCCTATCACAAACAAAACCTACCTTTGTAGAAAGGTTCTGCCTTGAAAAAAGTAAAGGCAGGCAGACCCGTGTTTGGGCTAAGGTGGGCTGTTGGCAAAATACCGAAGCAAAGACTTACCGCATATCGCCATAACTAAAAATGAACCTTTGGGCTCATGAGATTGTCAGTTTATAAGCCATGTCGCTCAAACAAGAAACTTTGAAGCTCAAAAACTCAAGAACGAACAAACCCAATGTATCAACGAATGAAAATATCTAAACTCCTCGTGGTGGGCATATCGATGCTCGTGGGCATGGCTGCCAATGCCAAGAACATGATTTCGATACACACCGATAACGTGCAACTGGTGCTGGAAGTGAAGTCTAACGGGCGGCTTTACCAAGCTTATTTGGGCGAAAAACTCAGCGAGGGCACTCCCCTCTCTCTGCTTTTTATGCCACAGGCCAACCAAACTTGGCCCATGCCAGCAGGCAACGAGGTATATCCTGTTATGGGAACGGAAGACTATTTCGAACCCGCGCTGCAACTAACCCACAACAACGGCAACCCCACTTCAGTGCTTAAATACGTGTCGCACACGCAAACTGCGCGTAACGGAGCCACCGAAACCATTGTGAAACTGCGCGATGAGAAGTATCCGATAAGTGTAAACCTGCACTATTTGGCATACACCAAGGAGGACGTTATTTGCCAATGGACGGAGATTAGTCATGGCGAGGCCAAGCCAATAAGCCTCGGGCGATACGCATCAGGTATGCTCTATTTCGAAGAACCCACGTATTATCTAACCGAATTTAGTGGCGATTGGGCGCGCGAAATGCAGATGAGCCAAGCCCAACTCAACTTCGGGCGCAAGACGATAGATACCCGTTTGGGCACGCGAGCCGCCATGTTGGCCTTTCCTTTCTTCGAAGTTGGGCTCGGTTCGCCTGTTTCCGAAAACCACGGTAAGGTGCTCATGGGCACCATCGGATGGACGGGCAACTTCCGTTTTACCTTCGAAGTAGACCACGACAACCAACTGCGGGTGTTGGCTGGCATCAATCCCGACGCCTCGACCTACACGCTCGACCGCGGAAGAACCTTTAAAACGCCCGAATTTATCTTCACCCTAAGCACCCAAGGAACAGGGCAGGGCAGCCGAAATTTTCAGCGTTGGGCCTTAAATCACAGGCTATACATGGCGCAAGAAGACCGCATGACACTGCTCAATAACTGGGAAAACACTTACTTCGACTTCGACGAACAGAAGTTGAACAACCTCTTTGGGCAGGCCAAAAACCTAGGTGTAGACCTCTTTTTGCTAGACGATGGCTGGTTTGGCAACCGCTATCCGCGCAACAATGATAAGGCTGGGCTGGGCGACTGGCAGGCTAATCGCGCCAAACTTCCTGGTGGAATACCCGCCTTGGTGAAAGGGGCGAACGAACAAGGGGTGGACTTTGGCATCTGGATTGAGCCCGAAATGGTGAACCCCGAAAGCGAACTGGCACGCAAAAAGCCACATTGGATATTGCGTTTGCCCGACCGCGAGCCCTACCTTTTTCGCCATCAGCTGGTGCTAGACCTAACAAACCCCGAAGTGCAAGACTTTGTTTTCGGTGTGATAGACGGTCTAATGAAGGAAAATCCCAACATTAAGTTCATGAAATGGGATTGCAACAGTCCGATAACCAACATCTTTTCGCCCCACCTAAAAGCGCGACAAGGCAACCTATACGTTGACTATGTGCGCGGACTTTATGCCGTTCTCAACCGCGTGCAGGCCAAGTATCCCAAGCTATACATGATGTTGTGTTCGGGTGGAGGTGGCCGTTGCGATTTCGAAGCATTAAAGTATTTCACCGAGTTTTGGTGTTCAGACAATACCGACCCTGTTGAACGCGTCTACATCCAGTGGGCTTTCTCGCACTTTATGCCTGCAAAGGCCTTATGTTCGCACGTAACCGACTGGAACAAGAAGGCATCGGTGAAGTTCCGTTTAGATGTCGACTTCTCTTGCAAGTTGGGTTTCGACCTCGACCTCAAGCACCTTTCGGCCGACGATTTGGCCTATTGCCAAGCCGCCATCAAAGCGTATAACCGACTTAAACCCGTTATTTTCTCTCCCAATCTCTACCGTTTGGTGTCGCCCTACGAAACCAATCATTGCGCCCTGATGCGTGTTAACGATGACCAAACGCATGCCTTGCTCTTCGCCTACGACCTGCATCCGCGGTACGGCGAAACCATCATCAACACCCGTTTGCAAGGGTTAGACCCCACCGCCACTTATCGTGTGCGCGAGATTTGCCTGATGTCTGGGCAAGAAAGCAGGCTACCTTTCCACAACCAAACCTTTACGGGCGACTACCTGCATAAGGTTGGCCTCAAGATTTTAGGTGGAAATCAACTCGACAGTCGAATTATCGAATTGGTGAAAGAGTAGGGAGACATCGCTATTCTTGGGTTAGTTTGGGATAGGAAACAAATCATAATAACCCATGTACGGGTTAGTTGGCATCATAGATGTCTGTTGCATCTGGCCTGGTTCAAAGTATATGGTGCCTAATCCCGAATTAGCTGAATATGAAAAAGACATAAAGGGAAAAGGAGAGAATGCTCCAGATTGGGGCTGATACACAACAAGTCCCGAACAGGAAGAACCTGTTCGGGACTTTTGCATGTAAGGTCAAATATGCGAAAGGAGGTTTTATGCAGTGCACGAGACGGCCAACACGATGGCGTATAACCATCTAATGGCTTGCGCCATACCTATCTAGCCGTGGCTTTAAGATAGGCGGTGCGGGCGTTGAGGTAAGCCACAACGGCTTCGCTGTATTGGTTGCGTGCCTTTTGGTCTTGCGTTTGGGCATCGAGCAGATTACTCATCGTACCCGTGCCAGCCTCGTAAAAGTCTTGGTTCAGACGTAGATTCTCGGAAGCTTGCTCAATGCTTACCTTGGCCAGTTGTATCTGTTTGTAGGCCGTTTCCAAATTATCGTATGCGCTTTGCATCTGTATAAGCAGCAGTTGCCTGCTGTCTTCCTTCTCTTCTACGGCTATCTGCTCGGCTATTTTCTGACGTTTCAGTCCGCGATTACCCCACCAGTTGCTGATGGGTACACTGAGAGTGGCCAATCCCACCACGTTGGTGCGTCCTTTGTTGGTGAGGTCGTGATACATGCCAGCAACGCCAACGGCCAGTGTGGGCATCAGTTCGCCCCGCTTTACACGCGTTAGCAGATGGTTGGCCTCTACCTTCTTGTCGAGCAAACGCATTTCGGTGCGCTGTTCCAAGGCCGTTGTGTGATTTACGGAGAGTTGTCGTGGGTCGGGCAACTCGGTGGTAAGGGTACGGTCGATGTTGATGTCTTCACCCTGTTTGCCGATATATTGTGCCAGCACCATTTTGCACAGCGAGATTCCGTTGTTAAGTTTCAGGCGGTTAACGGCCATCTCGTTTTGCTTCAACTTTACGCTCAGCACATCGTTTTTGTTAGCCACGCCCGCTTCGTAGGCGTTGTTGGCATCGTTAAGGATGTTTTCCAACTGCTTGTCGGCTGCGTCCAGTGTCTTTTCTTGTTCGTAAAGTGCCAACAATTGGTTGTAATAAACCTCGGTGGTTTGTGCCACTTCGTCAGCGCTTTGTTCAAGCATCAGCTCCTTCACCTGCGTTTGTACGGTGGCTAGTTTGTTGGCATTGATGATGCGCCCGCCTACAAATACGGGTTGCATGGCCACAAGCGACGCCAGTGTACCATGCTTAATGGCCTGCAAAGTGTAGCTAGTGGGAAGCGCAGCCAATATGGCGGGGTTCAATCCAGCACCCTTTACGATGGCAGCCAGCTTTTGTTGGTCGGCAGCCGACAGTGAAAACTCTTCTTGCACGAGGTAATCGGGCGAGTGAAAATAGGTTGCGTTGGCCGTAACCGTTGGCAAATATTTGGCTCGCGCCTCTTTCTGTTGCTCTTTCGCAGCGGTTATTTCCAGTCGTGCCCGTTTCAGTTTCACGTTGTTTTCCTTAGCCAACGCCTTGCATTGGTCTAGCGAATATGTTGTCTGCGCGTGTAATCCCATTGTCAAACAGGGAATTAAGAGCAGGAAAAATCTTTTTAAGTTCATGAGTTTTTTATTTAAGTTCATGAGTTTTTTGAGTTCATGAGTTTATGAGGAGTTAAGGAGTTATGGAGTAAAGGAGTTAAGCCGCATGCAGTGGAGTTTAGGAAATGATGGTGTTAAGGAGTTAAGCCGTATGCTGTGGAGTTTAGGAAATGATGGAGTTAAGAAGCTAATCCGTATGCATAACGACTAAGCTAATGACTTCACTCCTTAACTCCATAACTCCTTAACTCCTAGAAGTGGCTTCCATCTTTAGCGTTCTCTTTCTGTCTTCCCACCTGAAAATCATCCAATAACCGATAGGTATCATGGTGATGATGAAGAGTAACGAGATGATTGTACCGAAACAAACCACCACGCCCATAGGACCCCACAGCGGCGTATTGGCAATAACCATGGGGATAACACCCATTGATGCGGCCGCACTTGTAAGGAAGATGGGGCGCATACGACGTTGGGCTGCTTGCAGGGCGGCACGCTTTGCCGATAGGCGATGATGCACGCGGAGCTCTTCGGCATAGTCTATCATGATGATACCGTTACGCACGATGATACCCATCAGCGAGATAATGCCCAGTATGCCGGTAATACCCACCTCTTGTCCCATAATGAGTACGCCCGTGGCAGCACCCAACAGCGAGAACAATAACGATACCATGATGACCAACGACATACGAATGTCTTTGAAATGGAACAGCAAGATGGCGAAGATAATCATCACAGAGATGGCCAAACCGCTATATATCTGTGGTTCGGTTTCTAGGTCTTTCTCCCTTTGACCTCCAATAGTCATGGTCACTCCTTGTGGAAGTTCAATCTTATTCACCTCTTCTATCACCTTATCCGTTACGTCGTTGAGGTTCAGTCCGCGTTTGGTATCGGCCATAACCGACATCGAACGAACGCCGTTGCGATGGTGAATGGAGGTGTATGTCCAGTCGGGCGTCACCTTAGCCACCTGTCTTAGCGGCACGTTTACACCAGGGAGAAGTCCGCTAACAGTAGCATTTTCGAGGTCTTCAGGTGTTTGATGACCCGCATGACTGTCTTTTAGCGTAACCTTTACAGGGTAGTCGCCCTCCCAAACCGTGGTGAGTGGAACGCCATCACCAAAGCGCGTGGCCAAGTTTAAGGCCAAAAGGCTCTTGCTCATACCTAGCCGTGAAGCTTCGTAGTCGTCTATCTGCACGTCAAGGCCCGAGGTCGTGCCGTCGAAGTTGTTGCGAACCAACAGCAATTCGGGCATGGCGCGCATGCGACGCGTGGCACTATCTACGGCTTGATGAATGGCCTTGAGGTCGTCGCCGCTGAACCTTATCTCTACGGGCGAACTGGCATCGCTATAATCAAGCTGCTTGATGCGCACCTGTGCTTCGGCAAAATGGTCGGTATATCGCGTGGTGAAGCTGTCTACGAGTGCTACGGTGGCAGCGTCGTTGTCGGTGTTTACGATAAACTGGGCGTAGTTGGTGCCACCCAGTTGGGGTGCGTATGTATTTTGGAAGCGGGGCGACGACATGCCGTAGAATGTGGAAATGTTGCGTATGCGCTTGTCGGCTTGCATCATGTTGCGCAGACTGTCGGCCACGGCAGCCGTGCGTTCGATGCTCGTTCCCTGTGGCAGGTAAATCTCTACGGCAAACTGGTTGCGTTCGGCACGTGGCAAAAGCTTCTGCGGCATCTTCGCAAAGAGTGTGGCACCAAGCACCACCGAGAGCGCACCAACACCCAAAGTGATGAACGGATGGGCGAAACAACGCTCGATAAGACGATCGTAATAACCCTGCATGATGTCGAGGAAGGTGCGACGCTGTTTGCCCTCGCCCTTGTTTTCTTTCTTCAAGCCCTTACGTATAAAGGTGAATTGCATCCAAGGCACCACCAACACGGCCACCAAAAGCGATGCGCCCAGCACCACACTGATGCCCAAGGGGAACCACTTCACGAAGTCTTTCATGATGCCTTTCATTGTGAGCAACAAGGGGAAGAAGGTGATGGAGATGGCCAACGTGGCGCTGAAGATAGACGAGAAGAACTCTTTGGCCGAGTAGGTGGCGGCATGCCAGCGGCTCATACCTTCGTCTATCTTCTCCACATACGAGTCGATGATAACGATGGAGTTGTCTACAATCATGCCCAAGGCCACAATGAGCGCGGCAAGGGTTACGGTGTTAAGCTCTATTCCGAAAGCGTAGAACAGTCCGAGGGTTATAAATATGGTGATAGGGATGGTGCTAGCGGCCACGCTTGCCACACGCATGGGCAGCAAAAGCATGATAACCACCACCACCGAGGCAATGGCAATGAGCAGTTCTTTGAGGAAATCGACAACCGAGGAGTTAACAACCTCGCTCTGATCGGTGATGGTATAGATGCTCACATCTTGTGGCAAAGCTTCTTGGAACTGACCCAAGATGTCCTTTACCTTATCTCCAAATTGCACGATGTTGCTCCCCTCGTTCATCTCTACCGAGAGCACGAGGCACTTTTGCCCGTTATTTTTAACGTATTTGTTGGCTTGGGGATACTCGCGCTTGATGGTGGCGATGTCGCGCAGACGGATAACGTTGCCGCGCGGGTCGCTGTACACGATGCGGTTGGCCACGTCGTTCTCGGTGTTCATTTGCGAACGAAGGTGTATGGGACGTGTCGTTTGTCCGTCATCAACCTTTCCGCTCACCAGTGTCATGCCTTGTGCGGAGAGGTTTGCCAAGAGTGTGGCCGAGTTGATGCCGTAATCCGACAGTTTGTCGCGGTCTACATACACGCCAATTTCTTCGCCCTGCTCGCCGCTAACACGCAGGTTAGCCAGTTCGGGAATGGTACGCAGTCGGTCTTTCAGCGTGTTCATGTATTCGTGCAACTCGCGATAAGTCTTGGTTTTACTCTCCAATGTGATGAGCATGGCCG
>ERZ773070.588-NODE-588-length-26317-cov-9.732199_pt1 | contig 26317 bp, 22 predicted proteins | sample MGYA00580618_ERZ773070 | MGnify/ENA primary metagenome ERZ773070 (study PRJEB29015, sample SAMEA2738023) | human oral metagenome | biome: human oral; feature: human-associated habitat; material: dental | place: China | collected 2019 ... | reverse complement strand
CGGGGCGGCCCCCGAGCCCCCAGCGGACGGGTGGGCGCCCAGAACCCCTCAGCGGGCGAGGCGGTCGATGATGAGCCGCGCCGCCTCGGCGTTGCCGCCCGCCGCCCGTGTTTCCTTCTGGAACCCGTCGAGGCGCGCGCGGCACCCCTGGTCGGACATGACCCGCACCGCGGCCCCGCGCAGTGCGGTGGGGGTCGCGGAGCGGGCGTCCAGCGCCTCCCCCAGCCCCAGTTCCACGACCCGGCGGGCAACGGTCGGCTGGTCGTTGCCCATGGGGACCACCACCATCGGCACGCCGTAGTAGAGCGCCTCGTTGACGCTGTTCATCCCGCCGTGGGTGATGAAGAGGGAGGCCCGGCTGAGCACCTCGAGCTGGGGGACGCTCCTGTGGACGGCGACGGTGGGCGGCAGGGGGCCCAGGCGCCCGGGGCGCACCGAGTCCCCGATCGACATGATGACGCGCGCGCCGGTTCCGCGGAACGCCTCGACGCAGCTGCGGAAGAACCGCGCCGAGGTGTTGAGCCTGGTGCCCAGGGAGACGTAGACGAGGGGCCCGCTGCCGGCGGGGGCGTCGAACCCGCCGGGGGCGCGCCCGCCGACGGCCGCCCCGACGAAGGCGTAGCGGGGGGCGGGGAAGTCCTCGGCGTACAGCTGGAAACTCCGCGTCGTGTACGTGATGTTGAGGTCGGGGCCGTTGCGCGTGATCTCGTCCACGAGGTCGTCGTAGCGCCAGCCGAACCTGCGGCTCAAGCGCTTGGAGACCAGCGCCCGCAGCCTCGGGAGGCGGAAGAGCGAGGTCAGGTACCACCCTCCGCTGCGCCCGAAGTCCTCCAGCACCCGCTCGTTGAGGGCGAAGGTGGAGAAGAGGCGGACGGGCACGATCCCCAGGCGGTCGGCGAGCGCCTTGCCCGAGGTGAAGAGCATCTCGTAGACGAGGCAGTCGTAGTCCCCTCCGATGCGCAGCGCGGTCCTGTAGGCGGCGTCCCAGCAGCGCACCTGCTCCAGGGAGGGGCGGGGGCGGCTCGGGTAGTCGTCGTAGGGGACGAAGGCGGCGCCCGTGCGCTCGACCGCCGCGCGCCATGTGGGCGAGTGGACGTAGGTGACGCGGTGGCCCATGTCCGTCAGGGCCCGGGCCAGGCCGAGTGTGGGGTTGGTGTGCCCGGAGAACGGCAGGTTCACCATGAGGACCGAGCGGGTGGCGTGCTCATTCATAGAAGCGCCGCACCCCCTTTTCCATGATCGCAACGGCCTCGTCGTCCAGGACGGGGGCGCCGAAGCGCTCGAGGAAGAGGGCGACGAAGTCCACCCTCTGGCGCATCCGCTCGTAGGAGTCCGCCGCGATGAGGGGGTCGATCCACACGTCCACCAGCAGGACGAGGACTCCGGCGACCTCACCGGGGAAGGGGCAGTCGATCTCCCCCGACTCCACGCCCTGGCGGAGCATCCGCTCCAAGTGGGGGGCGAGCACGGTGAGGGAGTTGCGCAAGGATCCCAGGAGGGCGGCGGGGACCTCGCCCACCCAGTCGGCGCGCCCCAGGCTGGATTGGGGGCCGGCCGAGGCCAAGTGCCTGGCGAGGGCAGTCATCCTGTCGCGCACCGGCACCTGCGACTGGGCGGCCAGGCCGGCGAAGTACTCGTCGAGGTAGCGGCACTCGTCCTCCACGACGGAGCGCAGGACCTCCTGCTTCGATCGGAAGTGGTGGTAGATGGCGCCCTTCGACATCCCGCTGCCCACGACGATGTCCCGCATGGTCGTCGCCTCGTACCCCTTCTGCGCGAAGAGGCGGCGGGCGGCCGCGCATATCGATTCCCGGGCGCGCTCGGACTTCTCTGCCTGGTTCACAGCACCTCCTAAAACAAACCGACGGTCGGTTTTTAAGGTACCGCACGCCGCCGGAAACGGCAAGGGGAGGCCGGGCGGGGCCTACCGGCGGGGCATGGCCGGACTGGTGGGAGGGCCGGCCTCCCGGGCGCCCGCGCGCTGGGCAGGGCGGGGCGCGCCGGGCCCGTGAAGGACAGGAACCGAACCCGGCCCCCCGCGCGCCGGGCCGGAAGCGGCGCTCCGGCCCCGCTGGGTACAGGAAGCGGAAGACGGGAGCAACCCACCGGCTGCTCCCGCCCGCGATCCGCGACTACTTCGCGGAGGAGGAGTGGTAGTTCGGGGCCTCCGTGGTCATCTGCACGTCGTGCGGGTGCGACTCGCGCAGCCCCGCGCTCGTGATGCGCACGAAACGGCCGTTCGCCTTGATCTGCGCGACGGTCGAGGCGCCCAGGTAGAACATCGTCTGGTGCAGGCCGCCCACCAGCTGGTAGACGACCGAGGCGAGGGAGCCCGTGTAGGGCACCTGCCCCTCGATGCCCTCGGGGACGATCTTGTCGTCGCTGGAAACGTCGGCCTGGAAGTAGCGGTCCTTCGAATAGGACTTGCGCCCGCGCGAGCTCATGGCGCCCAGGGACCCCATGCCCCGGTACCGCTTGAACTGCTTGCCGTTGGTGAACACGACCTCGCCCGGCGACTCCTCGCACCCGGCCAGCAGGGAGCCCAGCATCACCGTGTCGGCGCCCGCGACCAGCGCCTTGCCGATGTCGCCCGAGTACTGCAGGCCGCCGTCGGCGATCAGGGGGACCCCCGCGGGCCCGCACGCCCGGGCTGCCAGGTGGATGGCCGTGATCTGGGGGACGCCGACGCCCGCGACCACGCGCGTCGTGCAGATGGAGCCCGGGCCCACCCCGACCTTCACAGCGTCGACGCCCGCGTCGATGAGGGCCTGGGCGCCCTCCGTCGTCGCCACGTTGCCGCCGATGACCTCGATCCCCTCGAAAGCCGGGTCGGCCTTGATGCGGCGGATCATGTCGAGGGCCAGCCGCGCCCCGCCGTTCGCGGTGTCGACCACTAGGACGTCCGCCCCGGCCTCGGCCAGCGCCGTGGCCCGCTCCCACGTGTCGCCCCAGTAGCCCACGGCCGCGCCGACGACGAGGCGCCCGCGCGAGTCCTTCGTGGCGTTGGGGTACTGCTCGGTCTTGACGAAGTCCTTGACTGTGATCAGCCCGGTGAGGCGGTCGTCCTCGTCGACGATGGGGAGCTTCTCGACGCGGTGCTCGGCCAGCAGGTGCTTGGCGTGCTCGCGGGAGATGCCCACCTGGCCCACGACCAGGCGGTCGCGCGGGGTCATGCACTCGCGCACGTGCAGGCGCGACCAGCTGCTCTCGGGGACGAAGCGCAGGTCGCGGTTGGTGATGATGCCCAGCAGCGCCCCGTCCTCGGACACCACGGGCAGGCCCGACACGCGGTAGTGGCCGCACAGGCGGTCGAGGTCGTCGATGGTCGCGTCGGGGCCGACGGTCACCGGGTCCTCGACCATTCCGGACTCGCTGCGCTTGACCTGGCGGACCTGCGCGGCCTGCTCCTCGATGGAGAGGTTGCGGTGGAGGATGCCGATGCCGCCCTGGCGGGCCATGGCGATCGCCATGCGGGCCTCCGTGACGGTGTCCATCGCGGCGGACAGGAGGGGCACGCGCAGCGAGATGTTCTTCGTCAAGCGGCTGGTGGTGTCAACGGACGAAGGGACGACGTCCGTGAGCTCGGGCAGGAGCAGCACGTCGTCGTAGGTGAGGCCGGTCAGGCCGAAAGGATCATGTGTAGCGAGTTCTCCCATGGGCCAAGTTTAGGCGTCGGCGCCCCGGCCCCCCGAATCGTGCGCCCGGGGCCTCTGGGGCGTGGGGCAACTCACGGACGGGCGGGGCGGGGGCGCTCCCGTGCCGGGTCCGGCCCCGGCGCCCCTGAGAACCCCGTGCCGCGTCAGCTCCGGCGCTCCGAGGAGCCCCGTGCCGGGTTCCGCCCCGGCGCACCGACCGGGGCGGGCGCTCACACGTCGAGGCGCAGCAGGGCAGCGGCTGCGGCGTAGGCGTCCGGGCGCCCCTCCCACACTCGGGTGGACACCGATCCATCGGGCGCGAGCTCGTGGATCCACCGTCCTTGCCCCGCCCGCAGGCGCTCGTCGGTCCACGCGACGGTGCGCGCGTAGTCGGTCGCCAGACGGGCCGCAGTGGCGCCGTCACCGCGCGAGGAGGCCCACTGGCCGAGGCCGTGGGCGGCCCGCAGCGCCTCGCACGCGACCCACCACATGCGCGACTCCACGGAGGGACGGCCCGCGCCGTCCACACTGAGCAGGAAACCGCCCCCCTGCGCCCATCCGTCGGACTGCGAGCGGTCGTAGACGGCCACGGCCGTGTCGTACATCCACGGGCTGGGCGGTTCGCCGAGGCCGTCGAGGATCCGTGCGAGGCGGGCGATGAGGCGCACTGCCCGCAGGCCGAGGCCGGGCAGGGAGTCCCCGGGGACCACGAGGTCCCACGTGCGGACGGCGACCGCTCCCCCGTCGGACGCGACGAGGGAACCGGCCCGCGCCTCGTCGGCGTCGAGGGCGGCCCCGGAGGGCAGCGGGCGCCAGTGGGCGTCGAACAGGTCCGGCAGCACCCAGCCGCTGCGGGCCGCCGCCTCGCCGGTGAAACGCATGATCGAGCGCGCCCGGTCCAGCCACGCGCGGTCGCCGCACACCCGCCACGCGCTCATGTAGGCGTCGGCCGTGCTCAGCGCGTCGCCGAGGCGGCGAAGGGCGCCCGGGCGCGAGTAGCCGGGGTCCCAGGAGTGGCGGGGCATTCCGGAACCCGGGTCCCACCAGTGGGCCTCCTGGTCCGCGAGCGCCCGCGCGAGCAGCTCCCGCCCCCGGTCGTGGCCGGCGCGCGCGGCCCCGCAGGCCGCGACGATGAGGGCGGCCAGCGAGCCCTGGTCCGTGCGCGCGCCCGGCAGGGGAGCCGGGCCGGACTCCGTGGCCGGGACGAGGGCGCCGTACCAGCCGCCCCGGGGGCTCGCGAAGGGGCCGGACAGGGCCTCGAGGCCGTGCTGAACCAGGTGGGCCGCGCCCTCCGTGCCGCGCTCCTGGGCGAGGGCGAAGGTGGCCGTCATGCGCGCGTTGATCCACAACGAGGCGGGCCGCCCCACGTCGACGCTGCCGTCGGCGCGCAAGAAGCCGTAGCCGATGGGGGCCTTCGCGCGCGAGGCGAAGGCGACGAGCGCGTCGAAGTCTTGTCCGAACGCGCCTGCCAGCGCGGCATCGTTCCACGGGGCGTTCATCGAGTGCTCCTGAATGATGGGATCTGTGCATGGCCACGGTATCCCATCGGCCCTCCTCCCGCAGGAGGTCGCACCGTGTTCCCGGCCGTGCTGTGCCAGGAGGGCGGTCGGCGCCGGCCGGCCCGGGAGCGGTGCGCCGGGCGGCCACTGCCGGGCCCGGGTGTCAGAGGCGCCCGACCGCTCCGGGTTCCGCGCCCGGCGCGAGCATCGCGATAGCCTCCTCGACGCACGCCGCCGGAGTGCGCACGCGCTGGACGTTCTGGGAGAGGATCTCCGGGGTGTCCGCCCCGACCAGGAGGATGTTCACATCGGACCGGTCGGCGATCGTGGTGACGAACTCCTCGCAGGTGCCGCCCCGGCCCATGACGACGACCAGGTCGACCTCGTGGGAGGCGGAGTGGGCGGTGAAGCGCTCGGCGGCGCACACCCCGCCGTACCGCTCGGAGCTGAGGATGCGCACGTCGAAGCCGTACCAGCACAGCGCGACGCCGACCACCTGCGCCCCCAACTCGTGGATGGCGTCGCTCATCACCACGATCCGGGCGGGGGCCTGGGCGGGGCGGGGCGGGCGCGACCGGTGGACCGCCTGGAGGACGTGCTCGAAGGCGCACATCAGGACGTGGGACGGAGAGCCGCCGGGGACCTCGCCGTCCGAGCCGGAGCGGATCTGCTGCAGCGCCGGGGCGACGAAACGGCTCCACGTGTGGACGAGGCCGTACTCGGACACCGCCGACTCGAGGGCTTCCTGGAGGGCGGGCCCCTCCCCCGACTCGGCCATGACCCGCAGCTCCGCTGGGCGCACGGGCGCACTGCGGTCCGGGCGCGCGCGGTCAGCGTGGACGGCGGCAGCCGCCTGCCCGGTCGGCATCCCGTTGCGCACCAGGCCGATCATCGCGCGCAGCCGCTCGACGTCGTCGGGCAGGTACCGCCGGTGCGCCCCCGCGGCGCGCTCCTCGGGGCCGACGCCGTACCTGCGCTCCCAGGTCCGCAGGGTCGAGGCGGACACCCCGAGGCGCTTGGACACCTCGGTGACGGAGAGGGCGGCTTCGGGCACGGACTGCGCGCTGAGCACTGCACGCGGCATGGCCCCTCCTCGGCTGTCGGTCACTCTTCCTGCTCCGATTCTCACGCTCACCGCGGGGGCGCGCCACTCGAAACGGGAACGGGTGCCCAACGCCCCAAATTATTCACCTAGTTGTTCACCGCTTATTCGTTCAGAAATCGCAATACTTTTCAGACTTTTCTCAGGTAGGGCCGGGTACGCTGAGAACTGGCTCATAATTTGCGAAGGGTCCTTGAATAACTACCGCGCAAGTGTCTATCCTTTTCACGTTCACGCGCGCAGGGACTCCCCGTGCGCCCCCACCAAGACACCGAGGAGGCACCCCTTGACCGACGTCTCCCGCCTGCCCGGACCCATGATCGACGCATGGGAGTGGCAGTACAGGGCCGCTTGCCGCGACCTCGACACCGAGCTCTTCTTCCACCCGGAGGGGGAGCGCGGCTCCACGCGCCGGCGCCGCGCCGCCAACGCCAAGGCCATCTGCGCCTCGTGCCCGGTCATCGAGCAGTGCCGCGCGTACGCGCTCGCCTCCCAGGAGCCCTACGGCATCTGGGGCGGCATGACCGAGGAGGAGCGGCGGGAGGAGATCCGCGCCTCGGGGCGAACCCGGCGCGCCTCGTAGCGCACTCCGTTAGCCGACCGCGGTGGCAGCATCACACGATGTTGCCACCGTTTTCCACGCCGCCCCCGCCCGCGGGATGGCGGCACCGGGGCGTGAGACAATACGCGCATCCACCACCGCCCCCCAGGGGCCGCACACGAGGGACACATATGAGCGACACCGACAAGGAAACGACCACCACCGCGCCCCAGGGGCGCGCACCCGCGGGCTCGCCCCTGGTCATCGTGCTCGTCGCGGTCATCGCGGTACTCGCCGTCGTCGGGTACCTGGTGTGGGAGCGCGGTGACTCCCCCGAGTCCGGGGCCTCCTCGGCCCCCTCCGCCCCCGCCTCGGAATCGGCCAGCCCCGAGCCCACATCCGCCCCCGCTGTGACGGACCCGAAGATCCTCGAGCTCGTCCGCTCCCTGCCCAAGCGCGACCCCGCCGACGCCCAGGCCAAGGGGAGGACGGACGCCGCCGTCGTCATGGTGCTCTACTCCGACTTCGCGTGCCCCTACTGCACGCTCCTCGCACAGCAGGTCGAGCCCCAGTTGGCCGACCTGGTCGAGGACGGGACCCTGCGGATCGAGTGGAGGGACCTCGCCCAGATCAGCGAGACCTCGCCACTGGCCGCGCAGGCCGGCCTCGCCGCGGCGGAGCAGGGCAGGTTCTGGGAGTTCCACGACGCCGTCTACGCGGCTGCGGATCCCTCCGACCACCCCGCGTACACGACCGATTCGCTCGTGGAGTTCGCCAAGGCCGCGGGCGTGCCCGACATCGACCAGTTCACGGCGACGATGAACGACGCCCACACCGCGGAGAAGGTCGCCAAGGCCGCGGACGACGCCCACGGCATGGGGATCTCCTCAACGCCCTTCATGATCATCGGGAACGCCGTGATCCCCGGGTACCGCGACGCGGCGTTCGTGCGCCAGACCGTCATCGACCAGGCGGCGGAGTCCGCACAGTAGGCCCCGCCGCGGCCGCGCGCCCGTTGAGCGCACTGCGGGCCCGGACCCCGGGAAGGGGTTCGGGCCCGCGGGCTCCCGCGGCCCTTCCGGGCGCGCGGACGGCCCCGCGAGGCGGGACCGGCTGGGCTCAGCGCTCGACGACGGCCAGGACGTCGCGCGAGGAGAGGATCTGGTACTCCTGGCCCTCGTACTTGACCTCGGTGCCGCCGTAGCGGGAGTAGATCACGGTGTCGCCGACCTTGACGTCGACGGGCACGCGGTTGCCGTTGTCGTCGACGCGGCCGGGGCCCACGGCGATGACCTCGCCCTCCTGGGGCTTCTCCTTGGCGGTGTCAGGGATGACCAGGCCGGAAGCGGTGGTCTGCTCGGCCTCGACCTGACGGATGACGATACGGTCCTCGAGGGGCTTGATGGAGATCGACACTGTCGTTCCTTTTCTCTTGCGAAGAACTCTTTCGTCCCTTCCCTGCCGTCGCGGGGGCCAGGTGCGGGACCGGTGGCGGCCTTGGCCGCTATCCGTGTAAGAGTCTAGGCACGCCCCTGGCACTCGGGCAAGCCGAGTGCCAATCCGGGCGGGGCGTTCAGCCCTGAGCGCACCGCCCGCGCCGCCTCGCGGCCCCCGCCCCTGCCCCGTGGCACAATCGGGCGTGTGAACAGCGCGCTCGCCCCCGTACTCACCTCGCCCGGCTGGGACATCCTGCGCTCCTTGGGCGAGCGCACCTCCCCGGGCACGGACCTCGGCCTCCTCGGCGCCTCCCTGCGCAGGGCGGGGACGCCCGCCGACGTCGTCTCGGCGGTGCTCACCCAGCTGGAGCTGCGCTCCGCCGCCCGCGCCAAGTTCGGCCCCTTCGCCGACTCGATGGTCTTCACGCGCGACGGCCTCGAGCAGGCAACCCGCCTGGTGGTCGCCGCCCACCACGCCCGCCGTTTCCGCGAGGCGGGGGCCTCGTTCGTCGCGGACCTGGGCTGCGGCGTCGGCGGGGACGCGCTGGCCATCGCGGGCCTGGGCCTGCGGGTCCTGGCGGTCGACTGCGACCAGGACGCCTCTGCCGCCGCCGCCATCAACCTGCGGCACTTCGACGGGGCGAGCGTGCTGCGCGGGGACGTGGCCGAATTGGACATGGAGGATCTGCGGGACCAGGGGGTCGACGCCGTCTTCGCCGACCCCGCGCGGCGCACGGGCGCCCAGGGCGGGTCGCGGCGCATCGCCGACCCCGAGCAGTGGTCCCCTCCCCTGTCCGCCGTGTGGCGGTGGCGGAGCGGCTTCGAGCGCGTCGGCGTGAAACTCGCGCCCGGGATCGCCCACAGCGCACTGCCCGCCGACTGCCACGCCCAGTGGGTGAGCGTGGACGGGGACCTGGTGGAGGCGTCCGTGTGGACCCCGGCCCTGGCGCCGGAGGGCCCGGGGCGCAGCGCCCTCGTCATCACGGGCACTAGCGCGCGCGTCCTCGCCGACCCGGCGACCGCCTCCGCCAACGCGCCCGTGCGCCAGGCCCCCTCCGGGGAGCTTGGCGCCGTCCTGGCCGAGCCCGACCCGGCGGTCATCCGGTCGGGCGGGCTGGCCCACCTGGCCGACTCCATCGGCGCCCGCCTGATCGACCCGTCCATCGCCTACCTCACGGCGGACGAGATCACCGCCAGCCCGCTGCTGAGCCGTTTCGAGGTGGTCGCCCGCACCACACTGCGAGCCAAGGCTGTGTCCGCGGCACTGCGGCCCCTGGGAGCCGGCTCCGTGGAGGTCAAGAAGCGCGGGGCGGACATCGACCCGGCCGCGCTGCGCAAGAGGCTGGACCTGGCCCCGGGCGGCCCGGGCGCCACCGTCTTCGCGACCCGCGTCGGCGGGCGCCACTGCGCCATCATCGCGAGGCGCCTGGCGGACTGAGGGGCAGGCACACCACGTACCCCGTCCCGTGCTGCGCGGTGGTGCGCCTCCACCGCTGAGGGAGCGGTGCGGGTGGCGGGAAGGCCGCCGCGGCTGCACCACTTAGCGCACCACTGCACCACTTAGGTCCGAGCGGGCCCTGGCTCTCCCGGCGTGTCGGCGGCCTAAGTGGTGCGGGCAATGCCTAAGTGGCGCATGCCCAGACCCGGGGGGACGGCTCCCACCCCCGGACTACTGCGCCCCTCGACATCTGAAACCCCCGGAAACGGCTCAGAGACCACGGGAGCGGGGCCAGTGCGCGGCTCCCGAGCTCCACACCCCGCCGCGGGCTGCCGCCTCGTTCCGGAGAACGCCGCAGATCGTGCCACCCCGTCCACGGCGCCGGCGAGACGCATGTCAACCGCGCAAATCCTGCCGTCCGGTCCCGCGCCTGCCAGACTAGGGGGCGCAGGCACGAGAAGGAGGCCCCGATGCCCCTGCCATTCGGCCGGTCCGCCCGGTCCACCCTCGGAGTCGAATGGGAGCTCCAACTGGTCGACCAGGACTCCCACGATCTGCGCCAGAGCGCGGACGCCGTCATCGACCAGGCCACCGTCGACGGCGAGCTCTTCACGGGGATCCACCGCGAGATGCTGCTCAACACCATCGAGGTCACCTCCAAGCCCCGGGCCACCGTGGCCGACTGCCTGGCCGACATCACCGCGTGCGTCGACTTCCTCTCCCCCATCGCACGACGGCTGCGCATCGACCTCGCCGCCGCGGGCACCCACCCCTTCGCGCGCCCCGGGCGCCAGCGCGTCACCAACAGCCGGCGCTACGCCCAGCTGGTCGAGCGCACCCAGTACTGGGGCCGCCAGATGCTCCTGTACGGCGTCCACGTCCACGTGGGCGTGGAGGACCGCGACAAGGTCCTGCCCATCCAAGCGGCGCTGTCCACCCACCTGGGGCACCTGCAGGCCATCGCCGCCTCCTCCCCGTACTGGGCGGGCGTGGACACCGGCTACGCCTCGAACCGCGCGATGGTCTTCCAGCAGCTGCCCACCGCCGGGATCCCCCGCCACTTCGACACGTGGGAGGCCCTGGAGAGCTACACGGAGGACATGATCCGCACCGGCGTCATCAAGGGCTTCGACGAGGTGCGCTGGGACATACGCCCCTCGCCGGCTTTCGGGACCGTTGAGAACCGGGTATTCGACGCGGCGACCAACATCCTCGAAGTGGGGGTCTTCGCCGCCCTCACCCACGTCCTCGTCGAGCACTTCTCGCGCATGTACGACGCGGGTGAGGCCCTGCCCGTCCTGCCGGACTGGTTCATCGCCGAGAACAAGTGGCGCTCCGCGCGCTACGGCATGGACGCAGAACTGATCCTGGACCCGCAGGGCACCACCGAGCCCGCGCGCGACACCTTCGCGCGCCTGGCCGAGGAACTGGCGCCCATCGCCTCGGACCTGGGGTGCGCGCGGGAGTTCGAGGGGATCGGGACGATCCTGGGCGTCGGGGCCGCCTACGAGCGCCAGCGCGCCGCCTTCGCCGCGGCCCGGCCGGGCGAGGGCCTGGACGCGGTCGTGTCCCTCATGCGCGCCGAGATGGAGGCGGGCCGCCCCCTCAGCCTCGCGGAGTTCGCGGCGCTACAGGCCCCTGACCTGGGATAACGTAGTAGCTCTTTCCTGAAAACCGGCATTCAGGGAGCCGCGCTAGAATACGCGTGCAGTCGCGCGGCCCCGCAGGACCCGACACGGGCGCCCCCGGCCCCGCGCGGCCACGGCCAAACGCCAGCCAAGGCCCGACGTCAAAAGGAACACATGCCGATCAATGAGGGCGCCCAACCGCGCCGCGCCAACGAGGAACAGGGCAAGCCCGGCACGAACGAGGAACAGCGCGGCCCCACCGCCAACGGGGAGCAGCGCCAGCCCCGCGAGCAGGAGCCCTCCGGGGCCGCGCGCCCGGGCGGGGCCGCCCGCAGATGGGCGGCGACCGCGGGGCAGTGGTCCGCCACGGCGCTCCGGTTGGGCGCGAGGTGGCTCCACTCCGTCCCCGCCACGCGCGCCGTCGCGGCCGCCCTGCTGGTCGGAGTGGGAGTGTGCCTGGCCTGGTCCGGCGCCTTCCCGCTGGGATCCGCCTCCGCCGACCCCTCCCACTGGTGGAGCCTGGTCACGGCCCCCTTCGTGTTCCCCCGCACATCGATGGAGACAGTGCTGCTCATCGTGCTGGCGCTCATCGTTCTGGGCGGCATGGCGGAGCACCGCGTCGGCTCCCGGCGGTGGCTGGCCGCCGCCCTGGTCGCCCCCGCCGCCGCCGTCGCGACCACATGGCTGCTGGCGCCCCTCATCCAGAACTTCCTGCCCGAGTGGGGCGCCTCCCTGGACCGCGGCTCCATCTGGGGCGCGGGCCCCATGATCGTGGGCCTGGCGGGCCCGGTCATCGAGAGCCTCGGCCGCGCATGGCGGTGGCGCGCCCGCTTCCTGCTCATCGGCGTCCTCGCCCTGTCCGCGGGCGTCATCGGATCCATGGACACCTTCGCGCGCCTGTGGGCGGGGGTGTACGGCCTCGTCATCGGCCGGATCGCCTACCGCGGCAGGCGCCAGGAGGACGCCTCCACGCACGACATCGTCATCCACCGCCAGATCGTGTCCCTGACCGTCGTGTGCTGGACGGTCGCCGCCGCCCTCACCATCTTCTCCACGACGCTGCGCGGCCCCCTGGCCGAGATGCGCTGGTCCGTGGCGCCCGGGTGGTGGATGCTCGGGCGCGCCAGCGTCGGCTCCACGCTGCTGGCGCTCATGCCCGTCCTCCTCCAGCTCGTCCTCGCCTACGGGCTGCGCCGGGGACGGCGCTTCGCGATGATCGGCACCCTGGTGCTCCAAGGGTGCCTGGCCCTCAGCTCCGCCGTCGGCGCGCTCGTCATGGAGATCGCCGCCACCCGGGAGCTGCGCTACCTCGCCGACGACGCCTCGGCGAGCGTCATCACCAACACCACGCAGTTCCTGCTGGTCCCCGTCACCCTCAACCTGCTGCTCTGCGCCGTCGTCGCCTGGTCCCGCAAGGCATTCACCCTGCGCTCGCGCCCGGGCACCGTGCGCGCCCTGGCGGCGCGCTGGGCCACCATGATGTGCGTGGTCGCCGCGATCAGCATCGGCCTGGGCATGCTGGCCTCCGACTCCTACCTGCCCCTGGTCCTCGACCAGGGCACCGCCGACATCGAGATCCCCAGCGCCAGCGTGCTCGCGATACTGCACGACTACCTGCTGGCCCTGCTGCCCACCTCGACGGTCTCCATCTTCGAGCCCTCCCTGGAGCCCTTCACCCTGTTGGCGGAGGTCCCCGTCGTCTGGACGCCGCTGGTGGCGTGGGCGCTCAGCCTCGCCCTGGTGGCGCGCACCCTCGTCACGCCCGCGCACACGCGCCAGGGGTCCGCCTCGCACCTCGTCGAACTCATCCGCGCCGGCGGGGGCGGGACCCTGGCGTGGATGATGACGTGGAAGGGCAACTCCGTGTGGATCCGCGAGGACGACCGCGCGGGCGTGGCCTACCGCCCCGGCGGCGGCACCGCCCTGACGGTGACCGACCCCGTGTGCCCCTCCTCGCAGATCTCCGCGACCATCGAGGAGTTCGCCGACTTCGCGTCGCGCTCGGGGCTGACGCCCGCCCTGTACTCCGTCCACGAACCCGTTGCCGGGGCGGCGCGTGAACTGGGGTGGACCGTCATGCAGGTGGCCGAGGAGTCCCTGCTGGACCTGCCCGGGCTGGCCTTCAAGGGCAAGGCGTACCAGGACGTGCGCACCGCCATGAACCACGCCAAGCGCGAGGGCGTGGAGGCCGTGTGGACCACGTGGGAGGACTGCCCGCAGGGGCGGCGCGACCAGATCGAGTCGATCAGCCGCGCGTGGAGCGCGGACAAGGCGCTGCCCGAGATGGGGTTCACCCTGGGCGGCCTGGACGAGCTGCGCGACCCGAGCACACGCCTGCTCCTGGCCATCGACTCCGACGGCACCGTCCAGGCCGTCACCTCGTGGCTGCCCGTCCACCGCCAGGGCGAGGTCGTCGGCCTCACCCTCGACGTGATGCGGCGGCGCAAGGACGGGTGGCGGCCCGCCATCGACTTCCTGATCGCCCGCGCCGCCCTGTCGGCCCAGGAGGAGGGGCTCGAGGTCCTGTCCCTGTCGGGCGCGCCCCTGGCCCGCTCCCAGGAGGACGACTCCGGTTTCGGCCCCATGCTGGACGTCCTGGCCTCCATCCTGGAGCCCCTGTACGGCTTCGCCTCCCTCCACTCGTTCAAACGCAAGTTCAAGCCCCGCCGCGAGGCCCTGTACCTGGCCGTCCCCGACGCCTCGTCCCTGGGCACTGTCGGCGCCGCCATCGGCCACGCCTACGTGCCGAATATGACGGCCGCGCAGACCGCGCGCCTGGCGGGCTCCGTGGCGGGCGGCGTGGCGGCAGCCGCGATCAAGGACAACCAATGAACGGCCGAACCAGAATCGAGATGACGCATTGATGGGCTTCCTGCTTTCAGTGGACCTCACAACCCACAGGGCCATGGTCACGGCCCTGCTCCTCACCATCGCGGCCCTGATCGCAAGCGCGCTGCTGCTGCCCCTCACCCGCCGGGGCCGGGCGGGGAACCCTGCGGGGGCCGCCCCGCCGAGGCGCGCGCACCCGTGGCGCACCGCCGGGAGGTGGTCCGCGCGGGCACTGGCGATGCTGCTCCCCGTCGTCATGATCCTGGCGACGGGGGCCATGGCCTTCAACCGCTCCCTCAAGATCGTCACCACGCCGCGCGACCTCTTCGGCATCATCGCGGCCAACCTGTCTGGGCCACAGACCGGGGAGGCCCAGTCGGCGGACGGGCAGTCCGACGGCGCCCAATCCGAGCACGAGCGGACCCAATCCGGGGATCCCGCCCTGCTCACGGACTTCCAGCCCACCGAGGAGTCCGGGATGCTCAAGACCACGTGGACCGGGCCGATCAGTGGCATCACCCAGCCCGTGTACGCCATCACCCCAAAGGGCTACAGGCCCGACGACGGCAAGAAGTACGGGGTCATCATGACACTCCACGGGTACCCGGGCGACCCCGAGGGCACCATGTGGGGCGCGCAGGTCTCCGAGGCGCTGCAAAGCGCCATCGACCAGGGGCTCATCCCGCCGACGATCGTCATCGGCCCCGAGGTCAACGTCGACGACTCCGAGCACGACTGCGCGGACCTGCCGGGGCGCCCGCCCGTGTTCACGTGGGTCACGAAGGACGTGCCCGCGATGATCAAGGCGAACTTCCCCAACGTCTCCACCGAGCGGGCCGCCTGGATGATCGCGGGGTTCTCCTCCGGAGCCTACTGCGCGGTGTGGACCGCGATGCGCGCGCCCGAGGTCTTCGGCTCAGCGGCCTCCCTGTCGGGGTACAACACGCAGATCGAGGGCGAGATGAAGAGGCAGGGGCAGCAGTACCTGGCTGACAACACGCTGTCGACCATGCTGGCCAACCGCACGCCCGACGGCCTGCGCATCTACGCGATGGCCGCCCAGGACGACGCCGTGGGAGGAGCGCCCGCCGCCGTCGCCATGGCGAACGCCGTCAAGGCCCCCGACTCTGTGACCCCCGACACGCCGGAGACGGGCGGGCACGCCGGGCCGTTGTGGAGGGAGCACATCCCCACGATGCTGGCGTGGTGGGGCTCCGACAACTCAGTCGCCCGCGCCGTGGGCACGCCGCCCACCGCCGAGGCCGCACAGTCGTCCAGCGGATTCGGGCAGATCGTCACCGCGCAGACCGTCACCCACAGGACGCGCGCCTTCGGCCTGAACGGGGCCGGCTCGCTGGTCGTCGTGGGGGTGCTCGCGCTCCTGAGCGCCCTGTTGTGCGCGCTGCGCGTGCCGCGCTGGGTCGCGGCGGACGGGAGCGGGAGCCCGTCGCCCTCCTCCGCCGAGTCGGCCGGGCCGGACGGGGCTGGGGCAGGGACTGCCGACCGGGCCACGGACCGGGCGCCCACTGGGGAATCAGAGGAGGCGACCGCCCGGACCCGTGCAGGAACCACCACCGCCGGGACCGACGGTCAGCCCGCCTCCACTGGGACCGCCGACGGAACCACCACCGGGCGAAGCGAGGCGGACACCGGGCCGTCCCAGGGCCTGGGCGGCGCATTGGCGTCGCTGCGCGGCCGTCTGGCGGGAGCGCGCGCACGCGCTTCCCGCCTGCCGCGGGGGCTGCGCCGCGCGTGGTTCTTCACCGCGCGCCTGGTCACTGTGTCCGCGACCATGGGCGTGGTCGCCCTGCTGATCGGAATGCTCGGCAACGCCACCGGCGGCTTCTACACGTCGTGGAGGACCGCGCTCTCCTCCCTCATCGAGGCGTTCATGTAGGGCCGTTGGCCGGCCCGCGACCGGTTCCGGGGCGCGTTCCCGGACTTGCGGGCCGTCCAATCGGCTGCCAGTGCGCTGCCGCCGTTTCGGTGGGCGTTCGGCCGCTGTGGGAACACGCCCCGCACCCTCACCCCACCGGGGCCGCGTAGGTCCTGGTGAGGGGCATTCCCGACTCCGGGGAGAACCCCCAGTCGGAGGCGGGCAGGCCGGCGCGCACCAGCTCAGAGCCCAGAGCGGCGATCTGCGCGCCGTTGTCCGTGCAGAAGCGCAGCGGGGGCATGCGCACCGCGACCCCCGCCTCGTCGGCGCGCGCGACCAGCAGTTCCCTCAGGCGCGAGTTCGCTGAGAATCCGCCGCCGACGACGATCGTCGAGCACCCCGTGTCCACCGCAGCGCGCACGGCCTTCGCGGTCAGCGAGTCGTTGACCGCCTCGGAGAACGCGGCGCACACATCCGGCGCGCTCACCTGCTCCCCCCGGGCCTGGGCGCCCTCGACGTAACGGGCGACGGCGGTTTTGAGGCCGGAGAACGAGAAGTCGTACTTGTGGCGCTCTTTGTCCTTGCCCGCCGCCAAGCCGCGCGGGAAGCGGATCGCCCGGCGGTCGCCCTCGCGCGACAGGCGGTCCACGTGGGGCCCGCCCGGGTAGGGGAGCCCCAGGAGCCTGCCCACTTTGTCGAAGGCCTCCCCCGCCGCGTCGTCGAGGGTGCCGCCCAGTTCCCGGACGCCTGTCGCGATGTCGTCGACCAGGAGGATGCTCGAGTGCCCGCCGGAGACGACGAGTCCGATGAACCGCTCCGGCAGGGGCCCCTCGGCCAGTTCGTCGACCGCGAGGTGCCCGATGACGTGGTTGACGCCGTACAGCGGCTTCCCCAAGGACGAGGCGAGGGCCTTCGCCGCGCAGATGCCGACCGTCAGCGAGCCCACCAGTCCCGGGCCCGCCGCGACCGCCACGGCGTCCACGTCGGACAGGCCCGCCCCGGCCTCGGACAGGGCGCTGCGCAGCGCGGGCAGGAAGGACTCCAAGTGCGCGCGGGACGCGATCTCGGGGATGATGCCGCCGTAGCGCGCGTACTGGTCCATTGACGTGGCCGTGCGGTCCGCCAGCAAGTCGTATCCGCGCACCAGGCCGACTCCGGTCTCGTCGCACGTCGATTCAATTCCAAGCACCAGGGGTTCACTCACGCCCCCAAGTGTAGTTGCCGCGGCCCCCGCGGCCGCGCGTCAGCGCCCGCCTGCCGCGGCGACCCGGTCCGCGGGCCTCAATCCGCCGAAGGGCCCCCCGCCCCGCCGTCGGCCCCACTCCGGGCGTTCGCGACCAGCATCGCCACCCCGGCGACGCCCAGCGCCATCAGGGACCACGGGAACGCCTTGTCGGCGAGGGACTTGACGGAGCCCGGGCCGAATAGGACGCCCAGGAGCAGCGCCAGTGAGAGCAGGGCGAACACCCCCATAGCGGTGATGCCGATGGTGGCCGACACCCAGTGGCGCCGTGTGCGCGTGCCGGGACCGTTGTCGTACTCAATCATGCGCCGTCGCCTCCGCTGTTCTTGTGGCACCAGTGACCGTGTGGCGCCAGTCTACTCCGCAGGGGCCGACCGTCCGCTTCCTGCCAGCCCGAGCCATGGACCATCCGCCCCGTCCCGCCGCTTCCGAGTGCGCCTCAGGGGGCGGGGGTCATCGGCGCCCCGCATCCGGAGCAGAACCTGGCGTCCTCGGTCTCCAGGTAACCGCACTTCGTGCACCGCACGCGGATCTGCGGCTCCGCTCCCCCGCCGCGGGCCATCGCGTCACGGATCATCGGCACCTCCTCCAGGGCGTCCTGCATCTGGGCGCCCTTGGAGCGCTGCCACGGCTCGGCGTCGCGGGCCTCGCCCTGGGGCGAGAGGACGACACCCGATCCGGCCAGCCCCTTGCGGCCCAAGGAACGCAGTCCCTGCCCCGCCATGATGAGGAGCACCCCGACGAAGGCCAGGGGGAACGTCCGGAAGGCTCCGAAGAAGCCGTCGCCCGGAGCCGCACGGCCGAAGCGCATCGAGCCGAAGAAGGAGAAGGTCGACACGAACGGCACGAAGAACAGGATGAAGCCGAGGACGATCACAACGGCCCCGCCGTAGTACGCGGCCTTGCGCCACGTCTGCACGTCGTAGCGGCGCTCCTGGTCCCGCTCGTAAGGGGACTGGCCCTGGCTGGCCGGCCGCTGGCCCATCCGCGGCTCCTGAGGCCGGCCGTAGGCCCGTCCTTGTCCGTACCCGCTCTGATCGGGCCCTTGTCCACCGGGCCACTGCTGCGAATCCATGACAACCTCCCATGAAAGCGTCCAACAGGTCAGTATAGTCCAGAAAGGTATCGGCGGGGTCCGTCATGCGGCCGGGGCCCATTCCACACCGACGGATAGGAGCCACCACCAGGCCCCTGACCAGGGGGAACGCCGTGGAACACGCGTGAAACACGACGTGGCCCCGCCCTCCCGCGCGCGACCCCCCGCAATGACCCGTCGAACGCAGTGCGGCCCCGCCCCCATGAGGGGACGGGGCCGCTGGCCACTGCTCGCGCCGGCGAGCGATCACACGCCCTTCAAGGCGGCTTTGCCCAGCTGGCGGTTGAGGTTGGCGATGACGTCCAGCGGGATCTGCTTGGGGCAGACCGCGGCGCACTCGCCGACGTTCGAGCAGGAGCCGAAGCCCTCCTCGTCCATCTGGTTGAGCATGGAGACCACGCGGCGGTAGTTCTCCGGCTTGCCCTGGGGCAGCAGGCCCAGGTGCGTCACCTTCGCCGAGGTGAAGAGCATAGCCGAGGCGTTGGGGCACGCCGCCACGCAGGCGCCGCAGCCGATGCACGCCGCCGCCTCGAACGCCCGCTCGGCGTCCTGCTTGGGAACGGGGGTCGCGTCCGCGGCCGCCGCGCCGCCGGTGTTGACGGAGATGTAACCGCCGGCCTGGATGATGCGGTCGAGGGCGGACCGGTTGACCACGAGGTCCTTGATGATCGGGAAGCCCTGGGCCCGCCACGGCTCGATCGTGATGACGTCGCCGTCGTTGAAGGACCGCATGTGCAGCTGGCAGGTCGTGGTCACCTCGGGGCCGTGCGCGATGCCGTTGATGACGACGCCGCACTGGCCGCAGATGCCCTCGCGGCAGTCCGAGTCGAAGGCGATGGGCTCCTCGCCCCGTTCGAAGAGCTCTTCGTTCAGCACGTCGAGCATCTCCAGGAACGAGGACTCTTCCGAGATTCCCTTCACCTGGTATTCATGAATTGCGCCCTTGTCTTCAGGACCGTTCTGGCGCCAGATCCTCAGTGTCAGGTTCACTTGTAGCTCCGCTGCTTCAACTCGATGTCGTTGTAAATCAGGTCTTCCTTGTGGAGGACCGGGGGTTGGTCGTCTCCGGCGAACTCCCAGGCCGCCACGTAGAGGAACTTGTCGTCGTGGCGCAGGGCCTCGCCCTCGGGGGTCTGGGACTCGGCGCGGAAGTGCCCGCCGCAGGACTCCTCGCGGTGGAGGGCGTCGATGCACATGAGCTCGCCCAGCTCCATGAAGTCCGCGACGCGGCCCGCCTTCTCGAGGGACTGGTTGAGCTCGCCGATCGACTTTCCGGGCACCCGGACGTCGCGCCAGTAGTCGGCGCGCAGCTCGCGGATCATCCCGATCGCCTTCTTCAGGCCGGCCTCGGTGCGCTCCATGCCGCAGTACTCCCACATGATCTTGCCCAGCTCCTTGTGGAAGGAGTCCACGGAGCGGGTGCCGCCCACCGACATGAGCGTGTCGATGCGCCCCTGGGCCGCCTCGAGGGCCTCCTTGACGGAGGGCGAGTCCTCGTTCAGCTCGGGCAGGTGGAAGCAGTGCGCCAGGTAGTCGTTGATCGTGTTGGGCAGGACGAAATAGCCGTCCGACAGGCCCTGCATGAGCGCCGAGGCGCCCAGGCGGTTCGCGCCGTGGTCGGAGAAGTTCGCCTCGCCCGCCACGTACAGGCCCGGCAGGTTGGACTCGAGGTCGTAATCGACCCACAGCCCGCCCATCGTGTAGTGCACGGCGGGGTAGATGCGCATCGGCACCTCGTAGGGGTTGTCGCCCGTGATCCGCTCGTACATGTCGAAGAGGTTGCCGTACTTGGCGGAGACGGCGGCCTTGCCCAGGCGCTGGATGGCGTCGGCGAAGTCGAGGTAGACGCCGCGGGCGACGCCGTCGATCTTCGGGCCGACGCCGCGGCCCTCGTCGCACATGTTCTTGGCCTGGCGGCTCGCGATGTCACGGGGCACCAGGTTGCCGAAGGAGGGGTAGATGCGCTCCAGGTAGTAGTCGCGGTCCTCCTCGGGGATCTCGCGCGGGTCCTTGTCGCAGTCCTCGGCGCGCTTGGGGACCCAGATGCGCCCGTCGTTGCGCAGCGACTCGGACATGAGGGTGAGCTTGGACTGCTGGTCGCCGTGCTGGGGGATGCACGTGGGGTGGATCTGCGTGAAGCAGGGGTTGCCGAAGTAGGCGCCCTTGCGGTAGGCGCGCCAGATGGCGGTGCCGTTGCAGCCCATCGCGTTGGTCGACAGGAAGAACACGTTCCCGTAGCCGCCGGTGGCCAGGACGACCGCGTCCGCGATGTGGGTGCGCAGCTCGCCGGTGGACATGTCGCGCGAAACGATGCCCCGCGCCTTGCCCTCGTCGACGATGAGCTCGACCATCTCGTGGCGCGGGTACTCGGTGACGGTGCCCGCCGCGACCTGGCGCTCCATGGCCTGGTAGGCGCCGATGAGGAGCTGCTGGCCGGTCTGGCCCCTCGCGTAGAAGGTGCGCGAGACCTGGACGCCGCCGAAGGAGCGGTTGTCCAGCTGGCCGCCGTACTCGCGGGCGAAGGGGACGCCCTGGGCGACGCACTGGTCGATGATGTTGGCGCTGACCTCGGCGAGGCGGTAGACGTTGTCCTCGCGGGCGCGGTAGTCGCCGCCCTTGACGGTGTCGTAGAAGAGCCGATAGACGGAGTCGCCGTCGTTGCGGTAGTTCTTCGCGGCGTTGATGCCGCCCTGCGCCGCGATGGAGTGCGCGCGGCGGGCGGAGTCCTGGTAGAAGAACACCTGGACGTTGTAGCCCTGCTCGCCGAGCGACGCGGCGGCGGCGCCACCGGCCAGGCCCGAGCCGACGACGATGATGTCGAGCTTGCGGCGGTTGGCCGGGTTGACGAGCTTGGCGTTGAACTTGCGCTGCTCCCAGCGCTGCGCGATCGGGACGTCGTGCGGGGCCTTGGTGTCGGCGATCTTGTCGCCCTCGTAGTAGAGGCCGTCGACGAGCGGCGCCGTCGGGGTGGGGGTCGATGCGGTGGTGTTGCTCATGTCTTTCACTTACCCATCCAGTTGATGCCCGCGTTCGCGGCCTCGACGGCGTACTTCGCGGCGTCCATGGGCTCAGGGGTGAGGCCCAGGAGAATCGCGGTGGGCACGCACATGAAGGCGAAGAAGAGGCCGAAGGCGACGATGAACGCGATGAGGCGGACGAAGGGGATGACGTTGCCGCGGATCGCCCCGAGGGTCTGCAGGGCGGACCACACGCCGTGCCACACGTGCAGGCACAGGGCGGCCAGGGCCACCGCGTAGATGAGCCAGACCCACCACAGCTGGAAGCCGTAGTACATGTTCATGTAGGCGCGGCCGTGCTCGTAGTGCCCGCCGGGCGTCAGGTGGAGAGTGGTGAACTGGAGGATGTGCCAGACGAGGAACAGCAGGAGGATGACGCCGCCCCAGCGCATGGTGCGCATGGCGTAGCGGGAGGCGAAGTAGTCCGCGTTGGACTTCTTCACCGCGTAGGCGTCGTTGCCGCGGGCCTTCTTGTTGCGGATCCACAGGTGGAAGGCGCTGCCGGCGTGGGCGGCGAGGCACACGAGGAGGGCCACGCGCAGGATCCACAGGAAGCCGCTGAAGGGCAGGATCGGGACGAGCAGCTCGCGCAGGAAGTACGCGTAGTGGTCGTAGGCGATCTCACCCTCGAAGTAGTGAGTGTTGCCGTAGGCGTGGAACAGGACGAAGAACAGGAACACGAGGCCTGAGACCGCCATCATGCGCTTCATGAAGACGGTCGTCGTCAACGCGCTCCGCTTCTTGGAGGGAACAGTCGCTTTGGTCACGCGGCGAGCCTACGGATCCCTCGCTGCCGATGTTCGGGACCCTTGGACCCAGAACGTCAGATAACCCGCCCGACCCCGCGTTTCCAGGCAAAACTCTGGACATTTCGCCGTCGCGCGCTGCTGGCAGGCCCATGGGGTGAGGCCCGGACAGCACTAGATCAGCCCGGCATTTCGTCACACCCATGTATAGGAAATAGTGATGGAGGTCCTATTCGACGGCGCCCCGAGGTGCCTGGGAGGGCTGTTCGGGCCGGTCAGACACCCTCCGAGCCCACGGGCCCGACGCCGCTGGCGCGCGCGGTCCCGGGGAGCGCCAGTCGCATGACGACGGCGTCCTCGGTGGGGGCGGAGTAGTAACGGCGGCGCCTGCCGATCGGCTCGAAGCCGCGTGCGAGGTAGAGCGCCTGGGCGGGCTCGTTGGAGGCGCGGACCTCCAGGAGGATGGCGCCACAGCCGGCCTCCCGCGCCTGCGCGATGAGGTGATCGAGCATGAGGCGGGCCAGGCCGCGGCGCCGGGCGCGCGCCGCCGTGGCGATGGTGAGGAGGTCGGCGTCCCCCCGGCCGTCGCCGAACCAGAGCCCCGCGTAGCCGAGGATCGCGCGGCCGTCGTCGGCGTCATCGGCACCATCAGCGCCCCCGCCCTGGGCACCCCCGCTCTCGACGACGACGTAGCTGCGGTCGGCCCCCTCCCCCTGGCTGGCCGCGAGCTCGGCGCCCAGCAGCGCCGGGCTCCACGCCTCACCCCCGAAGAGCTCAGTCTCCAGGGCGGCGACGGCGTCGAGATCATCGGCGCGCATCTCGCGCAGGCGCCCTGGCGGGCAGGCGGGGGGCTCCGCGGGCTCGGTGCGCATGAGAGCCTCAGCCGCCCTCAGCCCGCGAGGGCGCGCTTGCGGCCCGCGGGCATCTGCACGTCCGCCAGGCGCAGGTAGAGGGGCTCGGTGGCGAGCTCCTCGCCCCGGGCCAGGCGGGCCAGGGCGATGCGCACCTGCGCCTCAGCGCTGCCCGAGGCGGGGGCCAGCACGGGGTGGCCGTCGGCGATCTCGGGATAGAGGAGGCACCCCGATCCGGCGGCGACGGCGTCGGGGCCGAGGCCCACCAGGCGCTCGGCGGCGGCCAGCGGGGTCGTGACCGCTGGCGCGGAGAGAGCCTCGACGTCGTCGGCGCCCCGAGCGCGGTAGGCGGCGCAGTAGACCTCCTTGCGGCGCGCGTCCGTGGCCACGAGGATGGTCGCGGCCTCGGCCGCCTCCCGCCCGCGCTCGGCGGTGAGCTCGTCGAGGGCCAGGCGGGCGACGGCGTCGAGACTCGGCACCCCATGCGCGGGGATCGAGCGGGCGCGGGAGAGGGCCCGGGCGGTGACGAGGCCGGCGCGCAGGCCGGTGAAGGGCGCGGGGCCGGTGGCGGCCACGACGGCGTCGAGCGGGGCACCATCGGAGGGGGCCGCGAGGGCGGTGGCGAGCATCGGCCCGAGCGACTCGGCGTGACGGCGGGAATCCTGGAGCGCTTGGGATGACAGGACCTCCAAGGGGCGCGGGGCGCCGTCGGCGGAGACGCCGGGCTCGGCGTCGCACAGGAGGAGCTGGGTGCCGAGGGAGGAGTCGATGGAGAGGATGCGCACGGGGGGAGCCTATCCCGGCGCGGGTCAGGGCTGCTCGGGCGTCCTGGCCATCTCGGGGGTCTTGGCGTCCTCAGCAGAGCCCTCGCCACGCTTGGGAGCCTGGTCCGGGCGGGCGACCTCAGCCGTCCTCCAGCGCCGGGGCTTGGCCGGGGGCCTCGTGGGCGCGAGGACCCGCCGCTCCCGGCGCACCGTGATGACGATGAGGAGCAGGCCGAGGCCGACGGCGGCGGCCACCTCCGCCTGCTGGTCCGAGCTGAGCACCGAGTCCTCGCCCTTGCTGCCCACGGCGGGGGCGGGGGTGGTGCCGTGGGAGCGCTGGAGGATGACGGCGGAGTAGTCGTCCAGGGAGATGGGGCCGGCGAGCATCTCCTGGGCAGCATGGGAGGCGGCCCGGGCTTGGCCGCCCGAGACCACGTACCAGTCGGTGGACTGCCCGAGGACGATGACGGTCCCCTGGGCTCCCGAGGGGGATGCCGAGCCCGTGGAGGTGGGCGAGGGACTGGCCGACGGCGTTCGCGCCGTGGGTGGCGCCTGGGTGCTGCCGGGGGCTGAGGCCTGGGGGGAGGCGGTCTCCAGGAGGGCGGCGGCGAGGAGCTCGTCCTCGACGGGGGTGCCCTGGGCCGTGGAGTCGGCGACGACGACGGCGATCGCGCCGATGGGGTCGCCGTCGGCCAGGACGGGCGAGACCCAGAGGGCGGCCGCGGGGAGAGGAGCCTCCGGGGCGCTGCCGTCGAGGAAGCCGGTGGACCAGCGGTGGACCTGGGCGGGCTGGCCAAGCGTCGTGGAGGCCCCGCTCGCCGCCATGCCGGAGGCGAGCGACGACCCCTGGTCCTGGAGCCACGCGCGCGCGATGGCCTCGTCCCCGGGGGCGGGATCGGCGGCGGCGTGCAGGTCGGGGATCGTGGAGGATGAGGCGGGGGCCGTGGGTGTCGTGGAGCGCGCGGGTGAGGCGGCGGCGCTGGGGGCGATGAGGAGCCGGGCGGCTGCGAGCGGCGCGAGCATCATGAGCACGACGACGAGCGCCGGGATCACGGGGCGCGCCGGGAGGCGGCGGGGGGCCGTGCGCATCATCCGGCCAGCGCGCTGAGATCCACGCCGGCCCAGCGCCGCCCGTGGGCGCGGATCGTGATGGCGCGGCGCCCGTCGTCGACGCCATCGAGGTCGAGGGCCGGGCGGGCCGCGGGGTCGGCGTCGCCAGGTGCGGAGGCGCCGTCGTCACGAGTCGCGGGATCGGCGCCGCCGGCCGCGGGGAGCCCGCCGTGGGGGCGGTCCACGGAGATCTCGAGGCGGTCCTCGGCGAGGCCCTCGACCTTGTCCTGGCCCCATTCGACGAGGGTGACGGAGCGCTCAATGGAGGAGTCGAGGTCGAGGGCGTCGACCTCCTCGAGGCTGGTGAGGCGGTACGCGTCGACGTGGATGAGGTCCGGCCCGTCCCCAAGGGCGGGGTGGGCGCGGGCGATGATGAAGGTGGGCGAGGAGACGCGGCCGCGCACATCCATGGCGGCGCCGATCCCTTGGGCGAGGGTGGTCTTGCCCGCGCCGAGCCCACCGGTGAGGAGCACGAGGTCACCGGAGCGGAGCAGGGCCGCGAGGCGCGCGCCGAGGGCGCGGGTGGACTCCGCCCCGGTCGTCTCGACGACGATCTGGCTCAGGGTGTGGGACATCGCGACTCCTCTCGGCTGGAAGCGGCGGTTCAGACTCTATCCTCCCAGCCAACTCCCAGATAAATGCGCGGGACCCGCGCGCCAAGGCGGGTGACGATCTCATAGTTGATCGTTCCGCACACGGCGGCCCACTCGTCCGCCGTCGGGATGCCCGCGGGATCAGCGCCGTCGCCCCACAGCACGGCGGTGTCGCCGGCCCGAGCGCCGGGGGCGGGGGCGCCAGAGCCGCCGGGGGCGGGGGCGCCAGAGCCGCCGGGAGCGGCGGGCCCGAGGTCGATGACCATCTGGTCCATGCACACCCGGCCGACAATCCGGGCGTGGACCGGGGCGGGGGCGGCATCGCCGCCTCCACCCTGGGAGGGGATCACCGTGACGGGGGCGCCGGAGGCGGAGCGGGGAATGCCATCGGCGTAGCCGAGGGGGACGAGGCCCACCCACCGGTCCGTGGGCGCGGTCCAGGTGCCGCCGTAGGAGACCGCTTGGCCGGCTGGGATGCGCTTGACGAGGATGAGGGGCGCCTCCAGGCGCATGGCGGGGCGCAGCCCGAGCCCGGCGCTGGTGGCGACGGCGGGATCGGGCGAGAGCCCGTAGAGCCCGATGCCGGCGCGCACGAGGTCAAGGCGCGCGTCCGGGTACCAGAGCAGCCCTCCGGTGGCGGCGAGGTGACGGACGACGGGCGCCAGGCCCGCGGCGGCGACGGCGTCGGCGGCGGCGTGGAAGCGGGCGAGGTGGTCCTCGGTGGAGCCGGAGTCGGGCTCGTCGGCGCGGGAGAGGTGGGACCACAGGCCGACGACGGCGAGGCTCCCGGCGCGCTCGGCGCCAGCGAGCTCGGCGGCCAGCGCGGGGAGCTCGTTGTCGGTCGCGCCGGCGCGGGACATGCCGGTGTCGGCCTTGAGATGGACGCGGGCGGCGCGGCCCTCGGCCTCGGCCG
>ERZ773070.586-NODE-586-length-26351-cov-4.664169_pt1 | contig 26351 bp, 10 predicted proteins | sample MGYA00580618_ERZ773070 | MGnify/ENA primary metagenome ERZ773070 (study PRJEB29015, sample SAMEA2738023) | human oral metagenome | biome: human oral; feature: human-associated habitat; material: dental | place: China | collected 2019 ... | reverse complement strand
CTTGTGCGTTGTATTTTGGTAACTCTGTAAATTTATATGACCAATCTTCATTTGTGATTGTATTTCCTGTTACAATTTGTTCTTTTGTTAAGCCGTTTCCTGTTAATACATATTTGATTGATGTTGGTCTCTTGCCATTTGCATTGTTATCATCTACCCAAGTTTTATTTACCGTTAATTCGATTTTGTCATTTGGTACTGTAAATGTGTTTGTGATGTTTAATCCTGTTACTTGTTTTGTATAGAATTTAAAATCTCCTGCATTTACTTCTTGTTCATCAACTGTGTAAACGATTTCATTTCCTTGTGCGTTGTATTTTGGTAACTCTGTAAATTTATATGACCAATCTTCATTTGTTCTTGTATTTCCTGTTATAACTTGTTCTTTTGTTAATCCGTCTCCTGTTAATACGTACTTGATGCTTGTTGGTCTCTTGCCATTTGCGTTTTTATCATCTATCCAAGTTTTATTTGCCGTTAATTCAATTTTATCATTTGGTACTGTGAATTTGTTTGTAATGTTCAACCCTGTTACTTGTTTTGTATAGAATTTGAAATCTCCTGAATTTACTTCTTGTTCATCTACTGTGTAAATGATTTCGTTTCCTTGGCTATTATATTTTGGTAAGTCTGTAAATTTGTATGACCAATCTTCATTTGTTCTTGTATTTCCTATTACTGTTTGTTCTTTTGTTAAACCGTTTCCTATTAATACATATTTGATTGATATTGGTCTCTTGCCATTTGCATTGTTGTTATCTAACCAAGTCTTTGTTACTGTTGCTTCAACCTTTTCATCCGGTACTGTAAATGTGTTTGTGATATTAAAGTCAGTTATTGATTTTGTATAGAATTTCAAGTCGTTTGCATTTACTTCTTGTTCTTCTACTGTATATCTAATTTCATCACCTTGGCTGTTATATTTAACTTGATTTGCAAATGTATAATTCCAATCTGCATCTGTTATAGTATTTCCTGTCACGACTTGTTCTATTTCAGTAATTCCACCTTTTAAGATGTATTTTATTGAAACTGGTCTCTTGCCGTTTGCATTTAAATCATCTTCCCAATGTTTTGTTACTGATATGTTGATTGTGTCTGCTGGTACTTTAAATGTATTTACTATATTGAATTCATTTGTTGTGTTGCTTGTTATTGCTTTTTGGTATAAATGAGCATTTTCTGTTATTTCTTCTGCAACACTATATTGATATTCTTGGCCATTTTCATCATATTTTGGCAATTCTGCAAATGTATAATTCCAGTTTGAATCTGTTGCTCTATTTCCTGTTACAACTTGTGTTTTTTCTTCTTTTCCACCTTTTAAGATATACTTAATTGATGTTGGTCTTTTGTTATTTGCATTTGAATCATCTTCCCAGTGTTTTGTTACTTTGACGCTTACTTTATCTTCAGGTACTCTGAATTTATTTGTGATATTAAAGCCATTTACTTCTTTTGAATAGAATTTTAAATCGTTTGGATTTACTTCTTGCTCTTGTACACTGTAATTTATTACATTTCCTTGATTATTGTATTTTGGAAGATTTGTAAATGTGTAATTCCAATCTGCATCTGTTGCTCTATTTCCTGTTACAGCTTGTTCTTGAGTTTGACCATTTCCATATAATACATATTTTATACTTATTGGTCTCTTTCCGTTTACATTTGAGTTATCATTCCATGTTTTTGTTATAGTAACTTCTACTTTATTGTCTGGTACTGTGAATTTATTTTTAATATTTATTCCAGCTTTGTAATCTCCAGTAATCTCATTTGTATAGAATTTTAAATCATCTGTATTTACTTCTTGTTCACTTACTGTATAATCAATTTCATTTCCTTGTGCGTTATATTTAGCTAAATCTGTAAATTTGTATGACCAATTTTCATCAGTTGTGTTTTTTCCACTTACAACTCGTTCTTGTATTTGACCATTTCCTGATAATACATATTTAATGCTTGTTGGTCTCTTAGCATTTGCATTTGAATTATCATCCCAAACTTTATTGACTTGTATTGCGATTTTTTCGTCAGGCACAGTAAATGTATTTGTTATATTTAATCCATCTATTTGTTTTGTATAGAATTTTAAGTCATTTTTATTTACTTCTTGTTCGTCCAATGTATAAGAAATTTCATTTCCTTGTGCATTGTACTTTGGTAATTCTGTAAATTTATATAGCCAATCTTCATTTGTTGTACTATTTCCAGTTACTACATGCTCTTTATTTATGTCATTTCCAGACAACACATATTTGATTGATACTGGTCTCTTACCATTTTTATTTGAATCGTCATTCCATGTTTTTGTTACTTTTAATTCAATCTTTTCATCTGGTACTGTGAATGTATTTGTGATATTAAATCCATCTACTTGTTTTGTATAGAATTTTAAATCTCCTGTATTTACTTCTTGTTCATCTACCGTATAAGTAATTTCGTTTCCTTGTTCGTTATACTTTGGTAATTCTGTAAATTTATATGACCAATCTTGATCTGTATTTACATTGCCTGTTACTACTTTTTCTTGTGTTTGACCGTTTCCTGATAATACATATTTCACACTTGTTGGTCTCTTAGAGTTTGCGTTATTATCATCTGCCCAAGTTTTATTTACTTGTACTTCAACTTTTTCATTAGGTACTGTGAATGTATTTGTTATATCATATCCTCTAATTGACTTTGTATAGAATTTCAAGTCGTTTGCATTGACTTCTTGTTCTTCTATGGTATATCTTATTTGGTCACCTGATTCATTGTATTTTGGTAAATTTGTGAATTTGTAACCCCAGTTTTCATCTTTAGTTGTGTTTCCACTTACTACTTTTTCTACTGGTGCTGCTCCACCTTTCAATATATATTTTATTGATGTTGGTCTCTTGTGATTTGCATTTGAGTCGTCTTCCCAATGCTTTGTTACTGGTACTTCAATTTTTTCGTTTGGAACTGCAAATGTGTTTACTACATTGAATTTTTCTGTTTCTTCATTAATTCTTACCGCTGAAACTTTCTTTTTATATAGATGTGCATTTTCTGTTATTTCTTCTTCAATTTTATATCTATATTCTTCACCATTTTCGTTGTATTTTGGAAGATTTGTAAATGTGTAGTCCCAGTTTTCATTAGTTGTTCTATTTCCTGTTACTTCTTTTTCTTGTTCAGTTTTTCCACCTTTTAAGATGTACTTAATTCTTATTGGTCTTTTTCCATGTTCATTTGAATTGTCTTCCCAAGTTTTTACTACTTGCACTGTTACTTTATCATCTGGTACTGTGAATGTATTTGTTACATTATTTCCATTTACTTGCTTTTTGTAAAATTTAAAATCTCCTGGATTTACTTCTTGTTCATCTACCGTATAAGTAATTTCGTTTCCTCGTGCGTCATACTTTGGTAATTTTGTAAATCTGTAATTCCAATCTTCATTAGTTCTTGTGTTTCCTGTGACAACTTCTTCTTTATTTAATCCATTGCCTGATAATACATATTTAACGCTTGTTGGTCTTTTTCCATTTGCATTATTGTTATCTACCCAAGTTTTTGTTATAGCTACTTCGATTCTATCATCTGGTACTGTAAATGTATTTACGATATTTGAGCCTCTAATTGATTTTTGATAGAACTTCAATCCATTAGTGTTTGTTTCTTGTTCATCAACTGTATATACGATTTCATTTCCTTGGCTATTGTATTTTGGTAAATCTGTAAATGTATATGACCAATTATCGTCAGTACTTGCATTTCCTGTTACGATTTGCTCTTTTGTTAAACCGTTTCCGGTTAATACATATTTAACACTTGCTGGTCTCTTGCCATTTGCATTTGAATTATCTTCCCAATGTTTTTTTACTGATATTTCAATTTTTTCGTTTGGCACTTTAAATGTGTTTGTTAAATCATAGTTTACCTTTGATTTAGCATAGAATTTTAAATCGTTTTCATTTACTTCTTGCTCTTCTACTGTGTAAGCAATTTCGTTTCCTTGTGGATCGTATTTTTGAAGATTTGTAAATGTATAGCTCCAATCTGCATCACTTCTTGAATTTCCTGTTATAACTTGTTCTTTTGTCGTTCCATTTCCTGTTAATACATATTTTATGCTTGTTGGTCTTTTTCCATTTGCATTGTTTTCATCTTCCCAATGTTTTGTTACTGGAATATTAATTTTTTCATCAGGAACTTTAAAAGTATTGATCATTTTATTTTGTAATTTTGATTTTGTATAGAATTTTAAATCTCCTGTATTTACTTCTTTTTCATCTACTGAATATGATATTTCATTGCCTTGTGTATCATATTTTGGCAGATTTGTAAATTTATATTCCCAATCTTGATCTGTTGTTCTATTTCCACTTACAACTTGCTCTTTTGTTGTTCCATTTCCTGTTAATATGTATTTTATACTTAATGGTCTTTTTCCGTTGGAATTGTTTTCATCCATCCATTGTTTTGTTGCTATTACTTCTACTTTGTTATCAGGTACTGTGAATTTGTTTGTGATTGTTATGCCTGTTTTATATTCTCCAGACACTCTGTTTGTATAGAATTTTAATCCATCAGTTGTTATTTCTTGTTCTGATACTGTGTATGTAATTTCATTTCCTAAATCATCATATTTTGCTAGGTTAGTGAATGTATGGCTCCAACCATTATTTGTTGTTGGTTTTCCTGTTGCAATGCCTTCTACTGTAGTTTTTCCACCATTTAATACATATTTAATTGATACTGGTCTTTTTCCATTTGCATTTGAATTATCATCCCAAACTTTATTTACTTGTACTTCGATTTTTTCATCTGGTACTGTGAATGTGTTTGTTAATAAAAATTCATTTTCTGAAGGAGTTGTTGTCGCTGATTTATAGAATTTATTATTTGTAGTTTCTTCAACTCTATATGTTATTCTATTCCCCAATTCACCTGCTCTTTCAAGGCCTATTTCTCTACTTTGAGTTACTCCATCATAGATTGGTAATTGCTCAATTTTTATTTCCCAGCCATCGTTTGTTGTTTTATTACCTGTTAATGTATAATCTTTTACTTTTATTTCTTGTCCATTTATTGTTTTGTACAATGCAAAAGTTATTGATGTTGGACGTTTTTCAGCTAAGTTATTGTTATCATTCCATTTCTTTTTAACAGTTATTGCTGTATTATAATTTGCTGGTGAATTATATTTGCTATTTACTTCACGTTCATTATTTCTATCAAGTATTACTTTTCCAAATATGCTGTTTTCAATTTTTGGCTCTTCACCTTGATTGTAATTTGGTAAATCTTTATATCTGATTGATATTGTTTTGTTTATTGTTATGTGAGCACTATTTCCGTTTTGAGTTATTACTATATTATTTTCATTTCTCTCATCGGCTTGCTTATATGTATTTATATCTGTTATAGGAATATCCCATATTATTTCTTTTGTTTCATTATTATAAATCCCACCATCTAGAAATAATCCTTTTGCTAATCTATCTGTATCTTCATAATGAATTTCATAAGGTAATTTATCTGTTAATCTTACTTTTCCTGAACCAATATAATTTGATATGTCTACATTAAATGTAATATTGTATGTGTTTAACTGATTTTTTGACACAATTTTGTTGGGTCCTACTTTTGTTACATTTATATCATTAACAGCTGGTGTTACTTTTCTATATTTATAAACAACTGTTATAGGCTCTATTGTCATTGTTCCTGATGCATTACTTGGTGTTTCAACTAAGCTGTAATTTGGTTGAATGTTTTCTGCTTCTTGAGTTGTATATGCGTCATCTACTTGTCCATTTATTACTTTATCTGCAATTGTTGTACCATCTCTGCTTGATAATGGTGTTCCTGCCTCAGATTCTGTTAAATCTAAATATTTTACATTTACTTTAGCATCTTTTAATTTATATACATATGTAACATTGATGTCTTCTGTGCTTTCAATTCTTCCTCTTGCGTTTCCAGCAATTCTTATTAACTCATATTTTGGATTATTGATTTCTCCAGATGTTCTATATTCTGAATCTACTTCTAATGTCTGTTCATCTTTAGGTTTTATTTCCTCAGTATTTCCATCTGATTTTTCTAAAATGTATTTTGTTATTACTTTAGCTTTTTTCTTTACGTAGTAATAAATTACTATATTACTCTTTCCATTTTCTTTTATATCTTTTATGCTTCCACTTGCATTTTCAGGTATTATATATTCATTTTGAGCATTTTTTTCTAATTCATATTTTTCTAATATCTGTGGTTCAGTAGTATATGAATCATTTTCCGTGTAAAATTGAATTGTTGATGGTGCTACTTCTGTAGTTGTATCTTTTAAATAGTGATATGTATTTATACCAACTTTATTACCTGTCTTATTTTTATCAAATTCTACATAAATATGTTTGTTTTCTGTAATGTTTGTTAATTTAGGCAATGTTGCTGTATGTCTTCTTATTGGAAAACCATCTGGTGCTGGAATTGGTTGTTCTTCTCCGTTAATTGTTATTTTAGTTATTAAATAACCTGGATATCCGACAATTTTAATTTCTTTTGTAGAGTCTGAATTTATTTCTACTTCTTCATAAGGATTTTCTCCTTCGCCAGAAATTTTACCATTTCCATTGCTAGATGTGGTAATTTTAAATTTCTTTAATTTATTTTCTACTACTACCTCTGATTTTGGTGGCTGTGCTGGTGTATCTAATCGTAAATCAATCTTTCTGTTTACTACTTCAGTATTATATGTATCTGAATACTCTATTGAACCATCAGCTGTTACATTTATATGTCTAAATTGATCAAAAAATCTTACTCTTTCTAATGTTGTCTTTGCTATCTCATTTCCAGAATTATCTATTGCAGTTACATCTACAGTTGTTTCACCTTTACCTTCATTTTTGTATTCAAAAAAGTAAATTTTCCCATCCGGTAATACTGTAAAATCTTTCCCTTTCTTTGGTATGCTTCTTTGTAAACTTCCACTTCTATCATATACATCTATATTATTTGTATTTATATTATTTACATATATGTTACCTTCAAGATCATCATATACTTGATCAAATGTTGAATTAGCAAATTCATTATCTTCTGTTCTATCTACATTTACATTTATATTCGATAATACATTTAATTGATTATCATATACAGTTAATGTAACTTGATATGGATTGCTATAATCTATTGATAATACACCATTTTTTAAACTTGGTTTTCTTTTTGCACCATTTAGTTCTGGTAAAAGTTCATATGCATCATTATTTCTTATAACTGGATTTAAATATGGCACTGACTTTGTATCGTTATCAAATAGTGAATTTCCAAATGTACCCATATCTCTTGCTGTACCTTGATATTGATATCTTGCAACTCCAAAATATGATCCAACCTGATTTATAAACTGCCCTTCTGGATTGTATTTCCTTAATCCCCTTTTTGGTACATATAAATATATATATCCATCTTTACCTATGTTTATTTCAGGTATTTCTGGACTATTATCATTATCTATTTTTATTTCTTTTTGAACATTAAATTCTTTATCATATATTGTTAATATATATTTACTATTTTTAGTATCATTACTTAATGTATAATGAATTACTTTTCCATTAACATATGTTCTTCTTAATCCTCTTGTTTTACCATATGGTTTAATTACTTCAGGAATTTTTAATAAATTTTTATCTTCAACAAATGAATATTTTGCTTTTGTAGGTTCTCCTACATTTACTATATATGTTCTATCTGCTTCGTTTTCAGATAATTCATATTTATCATTTGATGGTTTTAGCTCAATAAATTTATATATTCCTTTTTTTAATCCAGCTGAATATTCACCTTTATCATTTGTTAATATTGTACGATAATTTTTGCCATTTATTACTTCATTTACTCCTACTGGGTTATTGTGAATATCTAAAGCTTCTGACTCTATTCCTGATTCATCAACTTTCACTATTGAAAATTTAGTATTTGGTAATAATTCTGATGTTTTTGCATCTTTTTTGATTATTTTAAATAATGGCTCATTTGCTACAAAGAAATAAACTGTTGGATTATCAGTTTCTGCATTTTTTATATCAAGTTCTGTAGTTGTTGCCATTACTCGTGCAATATTTGCTCCATCTCTTTGTACTTTTGAAAAAATTTTATATTTTCCTGTATATCCTTCAGGTGCTACGATTTCTTCAATAGTATATTCACCTTTATATTCTTGTCCCTCTTTATACTCATAAAGTCCCGTTATAGTTGCTTCACCATTTTCATCTGTTTCTACAACTTTACCATTTAACATTCCATCGCCTTTTATTGAAAATTGTGCATGTGCTAAACGTTTGTTTACGTTTCCTTTTTCATATTTAACAATTTTCATTGTATATGTCTTTACTTTTTCATCAAATATACTAATATTGGCTTGATTTTGCTTTTCATTTGTTTCTGAGATAGTAAAGCTTTCTGGATTTCCTTTGATAGTCTCTATGCTAGGATTGCCATTGTTCTCAATTACCCTAAACTGTATTTCAGGATGTATATAATGCATTAGAGCTATAGTTTCAGTTAATGTATAAATAACATTTGTTCTTAACCCTTCAAATGTTAAATTGCCATTTTCATCTGTACTACCATATTTATTGTCATCACTTTCTCTTCCTGATATCTTATATCCTACATTTTTAAGATTTTCTTTTGTGACCTTTGATTTTTTATTTATTGTTAATTTGTATTTTTTCAAATATTCAATTTTAATATTGGCTATTGCATTTGATGTAGGTGTTGGTTGAACTTCTGACTTTTCTTTAATATATTCATTACCTTCATATACTTTTAATTCTAATATTCCATTTTGTTCAACTAATTTAAATCTTATTTTTGTATTTTTTTCTTCATAATTATTATCAATTGATCTTTCTGTTAAAGTATATTCTTCATTTACTCTTAAATCTCTTATAACAGCATTTCCACTTTGATCTGTTACAATTGTTTTTGATATTGCTAAATCTTCATCTTCTTCATTATTTTCAATACTATATACTGTATTCGCAATTGGATCTTTCTTTCCTTTTACTATTGATGAAATATTTAAGTTGTATCTTTTTAACAATTGTAAACCTACTTTATTTGATTCAGCTGTTGAGTGTAAATTACCATCTCTTTCAGTATTAAGATCAAATTTTGCAGCAACAGTTGAATATGATTTTTCATTTACTGATGTGTTTAATGGGACGTTTACTTTATATGTTATAGTTTTTATTTCTGATGGACTTAATACTTTATTTCCAAAATCTATATAAAATGATTTTATATTATTCCAATTTGTTATTTGATCTGCTTTTTTCCATACTGCACTTTCTTCAATTGATGGATCTTCTAATTCAGAATAATATACTTTGGCTACATTTTGTAAATCTGCTGGTAGTTGTATTCCTTCATTTGTGATACTTGTATTAAATGTTGATTTTAATTCTTGTTTACTTAATGGTGTTATATTATTTCTAAATGGTATCTTTCCTATTAACTTGATATTTGATACAGATGGTGTCCAGTAATTTGCTAATTTAATATTTATTGTAGCTGTTCCTGTTCCATTACCTTCTATTGCTCCTGTTCCTGGAGCATATGTTGTTTGATTCTTTGTATTATATCCTGTTATTTCTTGAGTAACAACTAATGTATCAGGGCTTACAATTGTTAATGGTATTGTTGATATTCCGACAATATCATTTGTATTACCATTATTATTTATATCAAATTTATCTTTTGTTTCAACTTCATATTGTAAATATTCTGCTGGGTATGCATTATAATAGTAAACATTGGCTTTTGTAGATTGAGATTTAGCTAATGGATTTGTTGTAATATTAGCATTTACATTAATATGATGCCCACTTACTAATTTATTTGACTTGATATAAATTTTTAAATATTGTTTTCCATTATCTTCATATTTATCATATCCAAGTATTTTACTATTATCATTATTAGTTGTTATTTTATTTATCTCAATTTTTCTTATTTCTTCAGGATATTCTATTAATATAGTTGATTCTTTCCATCCATCTTTTCTAACTTTTTCCCAACCATTTATATCTCTTGCTATACTTTCTAAATTAATTTCATGATTTATATTTTTTTGTTTTTGATATGTATTTATTGGTTTATCTGTTCTTCCTGATAATCTTGACTTTTGAATATATGCGTTATTAGAATTTACTATTTCAGTAAAATTTTTATACTCTTGTCCTTCACTAACGATTCTTGCAAATTTTGGACTTATTCCAAAATAGTTAACTTCATTATAATATTTTTGCATATCTACATTTTTTATTAATTCACCATTATTAATATTCATGATATGTTTCATATTTATACTATTGTTTGAATCAATTCTTATATGTTTTATTTTATTTGGATAAATAAATGCTTTTTCTTTAGTTTTATATTTTTCTATATCATTTTTTGTAAATGATGCTATTAATTCATTAGTATCATTATCATATATTTTTAGATTAAAATTATCTGGTACATTGTTGTATCTATCAAAATATATACCTTTATACTTAATATACTCTTCAGTTCTTATAGCTTGATCAAATCTATTTTGATTATTAAGTAATAAAATTCCTTTTTCATCAATTACTCTAATTCCTTTTGTTCCTTTTGTTGAAACAATACTTAATTCATAAATAAAATCATTATCTTCTTCTTGATGTATTCTATTATACGCTGCTTGCTCTCTTATTTTATTATGTTCTTCTATATATGGAGCAATGTATGGCATTCTTTCTCTAACATATCTTTGTACTGAATTTGCAGTTACAACCTTACTATTTGTTTTTTGTTGAAAACCTGATTTTATTTCTATTAGATTTATGAATTCTTCTTTTGTTTTTAATTTTATTAATTCGTCATCATCAATTTCTTTTAAATGTTTAAATATAGTTCTATTATCATCATTTACTTTTATATTATTTAATACGATTTTGACATGTTTTATTTTTTGGTTATAATTGTATAATTTCCAGTTATTTTCCAAAATTTCTGTTTTATTATACTCACGTATTAATTCATTCGTTTCATCATTATATATTTTGATTGTTGAGTCTTCTTTTAACTTCGAAGGCTCTATGTAAAATGTTATTCCTTTATTTACAACAATATTGCCTATATTTAGTTCTGGATTAAGTAACATATCTCCATACTTTGTTTTGTTTTCTGTCAATTCTATTTCTTCTGTTATTTCATTCTCACTATATGGATACCATCTTACTTCATAGTCTTCTGTTTTTGGTAATGTTGAATTCCCTTCATATTTATCAAAAGGATTATCTGCTTTTGGTGTTGATGCAAAATCAATATATTTCGGATATTGCTTACTTTTTACAACTTCACGATATTTAATTTTTGCTTTCAATGTTGATGTTGATATTGATTCTAAAGGATTTTGATAATTAGTGTTATTATCTGCTAGTAATGTTAATTTACCATTTATAGCCACTTCTTCGCTTTTCTTATCTTTATTAGCCTCTTTTGGATAACGCACATGAATTAATGTAATTTCAATACTATTATATGCTTTATATTTTATTACGAATTCTCCAGTATTTTTATCATATGTTGTATCTAGATTAACATTATTTCTATAATTATTAAATTTTGCTGTTACTTCTTCTGCATTGTATCCATTAAATTTTGGTATTTGTCCTCTATATTCAAATGTTCTTAATGTATTACTTATATATGCTGGATGATTTATAAATTGTTGACCTTCATTTTTTACGAAAAAATAAGCATATGGATTTTGTCCATCTGTATAAGAATATTCTTGGTTATCATTAATCGCTGTTGATGCTGTTTTAACATATTCATACATAGTTTCTACAGTAAAATTAACTACTTTTTCTATTGCTGTTTCTTGTCCATCTGCTGATACATATGTTGCTTTAAACACTATTTTATTATCATTTCTAAGAAAATATTCTTTATTTGGAACTTTTGGTTGTACTTTTCCTTTGATAATTCTTGTTGTACCACTTTGAATATTTTTCAATTTTATTTCATTTACAGGACCTACATATACTCCATTAATAACATTGTCTGTTACTAATGTAGTTGTAATTACACTATTAGTTCCTTGAATTAAAATCTTTCCATCTTTTAAATGTCCATCACCAATTACTCTTAATTCCATATAAATATCTTTTGTTGGAATATTATTTACATTTGGTCCTACAATTGGTCCTAATAAAGCTTCACTTTTTCTTTCTGAATTCTTTAAGAAATATGCATCAAATGTTACATTTGATGTGCCATTTATTGCTCTTCTTTCTTCTATTGAAGGAGCTTTATAAGCTTTATTATTTAATTGGGCACTATTTTTTGAAATAAACATGTTTGCTGTCATTCCAATTCCAGCTATTACAATTAAGCTTATTATTGTTGTAAGTATTTTTTTCATTTTGCTGCTTATGTTCAACATTTTTCTATCTCCTATATCCCTTTTCCTATTTGTACTATATTCTAATATTTTCGCTTATTTTGCAATATTTGTGTTTTTTGTAACTCTAATTTACCTTTATATGTAGAGTGATATATGTTTTTTTATTACAATTTATTTATTTGTTTGTTACATTTTCATTTTCTTTGTTTTTTATGATATTTTTCGCTTATTTTTTCGTATTTATTTTATTACATTTTTGATATATTCTTTTCATTATTCTTTGTAAGCCATGTATAGCGTGAAAAAAATTAAGTCAAAAAAAACAGGCAAATCATTATTTTTGCCTGATTTTTTATTAATTTTATTTGTTTTTATTTTCTGTTATTATGTTTTGATTTTTCTTCAAATTGTCCAAAACTCTTGATATTGCTTTATTATTTAGCATTATTTCATTTATATTGTAGTCAATTGCTGTTATTAAATTTTTATAAGTTGCTTTTTTCTCTTCATCTTTGAACTCAATTGTTTTATTTACTTGATTTATAGTATACTTTCCACTTTCTTCTATCAAGTATTTTATTAAGTTTTCTTGCATTTTAAAATTTTCTTTTGTTGATCCTAGTTTTTTTACAACTATATCATCTTCTTTTATTTCGTTGTCTCCTCCCACCATTTGATAGTATAGTTTTTCATCTTCTTCACTTAATCCTTGTTGTTTTGCATATTTTAGCATTTCTTCTTTTTCATTTAGTTTCTTATATATATCAGTAATCTTGTCTACTATATTTATTTCTCTTTCTATTATTACTTTTAGACCCTCTTGTGCTTCTTTTCCTTTTGAAATTACATTGAAATTTATAAAATATTTTGTAGTTGCTTTTGAAATTTCTGTTTGTATGTCTTTTATATTATTAATATAATCCAAATAATAATTTTTATATGCCTTTTCAATTGATTGATATCTAGTTTCTTTTGTTTTAGTTCTTTTTAGTATTTTGTCTACTTTGTCTAATTTTTGATTTCTTACTAACATTTCTAAGTATGATTTTTCTGATTTTAGTATATTAATATCTGATTTTTTCATTGCAAATATTAGTGTTACTAGTATTCCTATTACTATTATTACTGATAGTATTATCGTTATCTTTTTCTTCATTTGTATTCCTTTCTTCATTACTTTATTGTAGATATTATATCAATAATATCTTAATTATACAATTTAGACAAAAAAATAATGGATGTTAACCATCCATTATTTTTGTTTATTAAATATATCTTTTTACTAATATTCCACCAATTGCTATTATTGCAATTCCTGTTGCAGCAATTCCTATATACATTGGTGTTGAACCACTTACTGTTGTTACTGTTACTGGTGCATCGTCTTGATCATCTTCACCTTTTTTCTTGTTATTTGGTTTTGAGTCTCTATCAGGTGTTTTATATTTATTGTAATCTTCGCTGATTTCTGCAGTGTTTGTCATTACTTTCATGTTTTCCTCACCATTGATCCATGTTAATAATACTGTTACTTCAGCAGTTTCTCCTGGTTTTAATAGTGTGTCTTTTAGTTTAGTTGTTACTATTTTACCATCTTTTTCTACCCAGTCTGGGTTGTCTGCTTTATTGAATTTTAAACCACTTGGTATGTAGTCTGAAATTTCTTTTGCATATCCTTCGATTTCACCTTCATTTTTAACTCTGATTGAATATCTGAATTTTACTACTGTATTTTTTAATCTTTTCTTATTAACTTCAACTTTTACTACTGGCTCTGGATCTTGTTCTGCATAGTGACCTGTGTCTTTTACTTTTTGCTTTCCATCTTCGATTACGATTACTTGTGTAACCCATTTTCTTAATGATAAGTCAAAGTATCTTACACGTACTTTTTCAATATCTTGGTCATCTTCGCCTTCATTCCATTTGTTTGGTGTTGAATCTCTATCTTTTACTTCTTTTCCGAATTCATCATTATGTTTACTAATTTGAGCTTTGTTTATTAATATTCTATCAGATGTTTGTGGTTCTGTTACTCTAAATGCTATTTTTACATCTTTGTAATCAGGTGTTTCCATTGTTGCTTTGTCATATGCTTTTAATAGATTTGATCCTGATGTTTTTTCTTGTTCTTTTGATAAATAATCCGTGATTATTGATACTGCTTCTTTTACATTTGTTGTAACTTTTCCATCTTTGTCTAATAGTTGCCATCTGTATTCTTTGTTTGTTGCATTGTCTGTTAAGAATTCTAATCCTTCTGGAAGGTCGTCCTTAACTTCTGTTGCATATCCATTTACTTCGCCTTCGTTATATACTCTAATTGTATATGTTACTATATCAGTTGTATTAACCAATATTGGTTCTTTTGTATGGTTATATGTCATTGTAGTTACTGGTTTGCCGTCTGCTCCAATTGTTCCGAATTTTGATGTATCTACTTGTGGAATCCTGTTTGTTACTTTTTCTTCATTTATTTGTGTAATGAATTTTCTTAGTGCCAAATCGAATTCTCCTTCTACTACTACTTTTTCAAAGTCGTCATCATCTTCTTGTCCTTTATAGTAATAGCGTTTATCGCTCAAATCTTTTTTGTTTGAGTTATGTCCTTTATATTCTGAGAATTCATCACTTGTTTTTGGTAATATTACTTTTTTATAATTATCTCTATCAGGAATTTTAAATTCATTGTGTGATTCTGTAATTTCTGCAATATCTGTTAGATATTTAGTTGGTTTTACTCCTGATTTAATTTTTGTTTGAATTTTTAATTCTTTATAATCCAATGTTTTGCCATCGAATTTTTTAATTACATTAGCTTTGTTTGTTCTATCAGATAAATAGTTTGTTTTAATTGTTCTTCCTGTATTATCTGCTGGATCTAATTGCCATCCATATTGTTTATTGAAATCGTTATCAATATATTCCAAATATTCTGGTAAATGATCTACGATTCCATCTACATAACCATCTATATCTCCTTCGTTATATACTCTAATTGTATATGTTACGATATCTGATATTTTAATTTTTACTGGCTCTTTTGAATGTCTGTATATCGCTGTTGTATCTGTCTTATTTACTAATGGTGTTACATCTACATCTGGAATTCTACTTGTTACTTCTGTTTCATTTACTGATGTTATGAATTTTCTTAATGCTAAGTCGAATTCTTTTTCAACTGGTTTTAATGGTTCATAATCATCGTCATCTTCATATCCTTTTCCTCTTTCAGATGTTCCTGGATTGTAATTTTTGATTTGTTCATTTGTTAAGTTCTTTGCTACTGAGTCTCTATCTATTAATTGGTTTCCTTCTTTTGCTTCTTGTGATGTTATTTCTGTTACGTTTGTTAAGTCTCTTATTGTTAAATTTGTTGTATCTAATACTGTACATTCTACTTGAAAATCTACATAGCTTAGTGTTTTTGTATTTTTATCAAATGCTTTTATTATATTTTTTCCATGTAATTGTGATTTCAATGTTTTACCATCTTTTATCCATCCATTAGCTTGATTTATTCTACTGTTTTCTGTTAATTCTAATCCTGCTGGTAGATAATCTGCTATTTCTCTAACATATCCATCTACTTCACCTTCATTATATACTCTAATTGTATATGTTACAATATCACCTTTCTCAACTTGTAAAGGATTTTTGGTATGTGTTTTTACTGCTGTTGTTTTAAATTCTGTACGTCCTGTTGCTAAATCTTCTAATGCTTGTTTTGTTATTACTGGTTCTCTACTTCCTATTTGTTTAGCAACTCCTGAAGATGTTCTGATTCCTGTTATAAATTTTCTTAATGCTAAATCAAATTCTTTTTGTTCAGGTTTAAAAGGCTTTAATGGTTCATAATCATCATCATCTTCATAACCTTTTCCTCTTTCAGATGTTCCTGGGTTATAGTTTAATATTTGATCTCCATTTAAATTATTTGGAGTAGAATCTATATCTCTTATTTGTTGTCCATTAGATGGTTCTTGTGATGTTATTTCTGCTACGTTTGTTAAATCTCTTATTGTTAAATTTGTTGTATCTAATACTGTACATTCAACTTGGAAATCTACATAGCTTAGTGTTTTTGTATTTTTATCAAATGCTTTTATTTCATTTTTTCCATGTATCCATGATTTTATTTTATTATTTTCTACATTCCATCCATTTGCTCTATTTACTGCACTATTTTCTGTTAATTTTAAGCCTTTTGGTAAATAGTCTGTTATCTCTCTAACAAAACCATTTATTTCACCCTCATTATATACTCTAATTGTATATGTTACTATATCTCCGGTTTCAACTTGTAAAGGATTTTTGGTATGTGTTTTTACTGCTGTTGTCTTAAATTCTGTACGTCCTGTTGCTAAATCTTCCAATGATTGTTGTGTTATTATTGGCTCTCTGCTTTCTACTTGTTTCTGAACTCCTGCAGATGTTCTAATTCCTGTTATAAATTTTCTTAATGCTAAGTCAAAACGTCTTTCTATAGCAATTTTATGTTCGCTATTAAAATTTTTATGCGTTGTTTCAACTATCGCTACTGGTTGATTTCTTTGTGCTATATTAGCAGATGTTGACCAATACGTTATATTTCTTTCTTGATAATTGGCTTTAATTGCTATTTTTACTGATTGTATGTTATTAGTTTTAGGTATTAACATATAAAAGTCTTGTCCATTTGCATTTAAAACTTTCTCTGTTATTGTGTTTCCAGGATATTCAATTCCTTGTTTATTTACAACTTTTACATTTTCTATATTCCCTTGATCAGACATAAATTCGACTGTAATTCCTGGATTATTTTTATATGCTAAATTATATGGTCCAAATTTATAACTTGTTCCTTCTTCAGTAAATATCGCATTATCTTTATTAAAATTAATTGTTGTTGCTGTTGTTTGATATGTATATCCAGCATTTACTGCTTCTTCAGCTTTTGTGATTAAATATCTATATAGATCATTTAATGGATAGTTGATTTCATCATTATAGTATTTTGATACTACTGGTGATTTTGAATTGTTTTGGTTTGTTGCGCCTACTCTTAATGATTCATTTATTCCCATTGGATGATATTCTCCTGCTGGGTTTGTATAATACCAGATTGCCATTTGTTGTGCGGCTTCTAATATATCTACCATTTCTTCTTGTGTCATTTGAGCTTTATCACCTTTAAATTCATCAACATTAATTCCTGCTGCTGCGAATAATGTATTTATTGATTCTAGGTCATTTGGGTTTGCTACATTATTTAATATCCACATTATTTTGTTATAATTTGGTGTTACTCCTGCAGTTATTCCAAGTGCTTCTTTATATTCATTTCCAATTGTTTCTGGTTGTTTCATATCAAAATACTGTGTATAAGGTACTACTGCTCCTGTTGCACCTTCTGATCCAAAGCCTATTCCATGTCTTAAACAATATATTTGTGTACTATAATCTAGATTTCCTAAGCCTTGTGCATTTTCATATTTTACAATTTTTATACCTGGTCTGCGTGTTTTAGTTTCGTCAAGATAATCATAAAATCCTGTTTTTCTTGCATTACTATTATTAAATAATCCTAGGTACATTGGATTTGCTGAAGAATCCACAGCATAAATTTTACTTGAGATCATTAAAATTCCTGCCAATAAGATTCCAGCTAAAATAATAAAAACTTTTAATTTTTTCATACTTTAATCTCTCTTTATATTTTATTTATTTTAGTTTACACTACTATTATATTATACAATATTTAGAGCTTTTGTGCAATATGTAAACTAAAATTAATATTCTTTTAAAATTAATTTAATATTTACGCATTAGAGGGCCTCGGAAGTTTCCGAGGCCCTCTTTTACTACATGATTCTAACCGCAATCCCTGCGATTTGTGATCTTCTGATTCTGCTTTCAGTAAGGTCAATTTTCCAGCAAAGTGGTTCTTCGCTCCACCTATTTACCAGTCTTTCTAGCACATTTACTTCTGATACTGTCTGGCTTTGCTGTTTATCTCCCATTACTACAAGTTTAGTACCATCTCCTATTCTGGTAATCAATGCTTTTAATTGACTCCAATTTGCATTTTGCATCTCATCTGCCATAATAAAGCATTTATCTAAAGAATGCCCTGCTAAAAAACCAAGTGAGATGATGCTTATTTCTCCAGATTCAAGATGTTCCTGGAGTTTTTTCTTTGCCTCCAATCTCAATTCGGCCATTGTTTTGCTTGATTTGAAATTCTTTTTTTCAGTGTTGATTAATCTCTTAAAAATCGAGTCTTCAAATCCTCCTAAAAACGGTATAACTTTGTCAAAAATTTCTCCTGGCAGGTATCCTATATTCTCTCCTCCAATTGTAACAGTCGGAGCTGTAATTATAACTCTTTCATATTCACCACTCTCAAGTCCATCTAAGGCTGCATTAATAGCCATATATGTCTTGCCAGTTCCAGCGTCCCCTACTACTATGAGCAGTGGTGCTTCTTTCGCTTCCATTTTTAGTCCTTCATTATAGTACTTGACGAACGGGTCATCTAGTACACATCCGGTTGCTGGTTGTTGCATCAGCCTGAAAAGCTTTCCATTTTTGTACCTAGCTGCGTAATATCCATTTACTATTACAAGACTGTTCTCTTTTATTTCTTCATCTATCTGGATGTCTACGCCTTTTTTGAACAATTGCAAATCATCACTTTCAAGATATAGTTGAGGAGTTTGATACTTTTCCTCCTTGTTAGAAAGTTTCTTTCCAGAAACGCCTTGAATTCGAACCAAAGCTTCAATCCTGAATTCGTCTTCTAAATATACTAAGATGTTCTCCTCCTTTTTATTGGATTCGAGAACTTTTGCAACCTCCAGTTCATCATCATTAAAGAATCCTAACGGGGTTTTCTTCCTAGATTCCTCAAGTTTAATTTCCTTGATGCTTAACACCTCTGAAACCTCTTCAGGCTCCAGAGTTTTCAGGAGATTTACCGGGAATACTATCTTCTGCCCGTTTTCTGCAATCTCTTTAATAATTGTCCGGTCGTCCAAAACCTTTCTTAGAGCTTTTTTAGTTAAAATAATCATAGTTTCCTTTCTGCCATATTCATGGCTTGCTATATAGTACTATTGTTACATGTCTATAATATCATTTTTCGCAAAATATTTCTACATTATTACTGTTTTATTTCAAAAATAAAACAGCGATAATTTAATTACCGCTGTTCATTTGTTATTTTAAATTGTTTAATGCTTCAATTATTTCGTCTTTATCTGTAACTCCAATAAATTCTTTTAATTGTTCACCTTTTCTTAAAATTAGTAATGTTGGTATTGTCATTACTTCATATTTTGCTGCTAATTCTTGTTCATCATCGCAGTTTACTTTGTAAAATTCTACACCTTCTACTTCTTCTGAGATTTCTTCTACAATTGGTGCCATCATTCTACATGGTCCACACCAATCTGCATAAAAATCTACAAATGCTAATTTATCTGAATTTTTAACACTGTTTTCAAACTCTTGGTTTGTTAATTGTTTTACCATATTTTCCTCCTTTATTTTACTAATTTAGCAATATAAAATCCTTCAAAATATTCATTTGGTAATATTGTTATTGTTTTCCCATCAATACCTTTTATCATATTAATATTTTCTTTATTTAAAATATCTATTTTTTCTAAGCGGATATTGGGGTTTTGGGATATTACTTTCTGAATTATTTCATCATTTTCTTTTTTTAAAATGGAACATGTTGAATATATTAATTCTCCGTCTTTTTTTAGTAATTTAATTGCCTTATTTAGTAATTTTTCTTGTGTTTTTATTGTTTTTTCTAACAAGGACTTTGTTAAATGTTTTTCAAAGTTTGTTTTATCGTTTATTGTTCCACTTCCTGTACATGGAGCGTCTAATAATATTTTATCAAACTTTAGGAAATCATCTAACTCTATTGAATTTTTATTTATACAATAGATATTTGCACCTTGCTTATTTATATTATACAACATCTTGTCAAGTCTTATTGTGTTTCTTTCACATGCCGTAATATTTGCTTTATTATTGGACATTGCTGCCATTTGTGTCGTTTTTCCTCCAGGTGCTGCTGCCATATCTAATATATCTTCTTGTTCTTTTGGGTTCAAGAATAATGCTGGTATCATTGAAGATAAATTTTGAATATATATTTTGCCTTCATTGTATATCTTTGTTTTTCTGATTTCAATATCGTTTTCTAATACAAAAATGGTTGGAGTTTGCACATTTTCCACAATATTTTTGTTGATTATCTTATAATTTATTTGTTTTTCTTCTAGTTCTTTAATTACTTCTTGTTCGTTTGATTTGATTGTGTTTACTCTAAATGTTGTTTTTCTTTTGTATTCAAAGCCTTGTTTTATTTGATTTATTATTTCTTTACTATATTGAGATTTTAACTCATTTTCTAACCATTCTGGTAAATTTATCATTTTATTCACCTACTTATTGTGTATATCAATTTGTTGATATGGAATATCAATATTATTTTCTTCCATTACATCTGCTATTGTTCTTAATGCAATTCTATTGGCTTTTAATTTATCTTCTGGATGGCATGTTATTGCTATACAATAGTCTTTGCTTGATCCTGCAAGTTCTACTAACCCTACATTTTTAGCTGTGTAAATTAATTCTTCCTTATTTAATAAATCCGCTATTAAATTTGCTACTTTATCTGCCTTTTTCATCTTTATTTCATATGGAAAATTAATTCTTACATATAATTCTTTAGATATTTTTTCAACTTGTTCAATATTTCTATTTGCTATTGTTATTTCATTTCCTGTTTTTATATCATACATTTTTGTTGAACGTATGCCTATCATTGATACTTTTCCTGTTATTTCTTTGTATTTTATAATATCTCCGACTTTAAAATATTCGTCAGATACTATTGTAAATCCTCTTATTATATCTTTTAGGGCATCTTGTATTGATAAACCTACGATTGCGGAAATAATTCCGACTCCAGCTAGCATTGAGCTTACATTGACTCCATTTACTTGTAATAGCATCAGAACAACTACTATCATCATTATATATCTTAGAGAACTCAATGTTATTCCAATTATTGTCTTATTTTTAAATGCTCTGTTATTTGTGTTTGTGTGTCTAGCTTTTTTTATTAAATGATTAAATCCTCTAAATATCAAAAAGCTTACAACTACTATTACTATTGAATAAAAAATCTTGCTATTCAATATTTTCATTACTATTTCAATCGTATTATTCATATTTTCCTCTTTTGTTATTTTTCTATTTCTACAACTATTTTTCCTGATCTTGTATTATTTAAAATTTTATTTATTTTAAACCTTCCTTTACCTCTTATTGTTATATAGGAATCTTCTTCTATTTTTATACTTGTTCTTAATTCTTCTTTAAAATTGACAAATACTCTTTCTTGTTGTATTAGTTCTTGAGCTTTACTTCTCGAAGTTCTTGCTAATTCTGCTATTATTGAATCAAGTCTCATTGATTGCACAATGATATTCACTTTTTGTTTTTCAGGTTCATTATATTCTAGTTCTGATATATTTTCTATAGTTATTTTTGATTTTTGAAATCTTGTTAATGTATTTATATTGCTGGCAATAAATTCCGAAATACTGCTTTTACATATGATGTCTGCTCCGTTTTCTTTTACTATTATATCACCAATTTTTTCTCTTTTTATTCCTAGTTTTATTAATGCTCCTAAATATGTTCTATGTTCATATTTTTGATAATATTCTTTTGGATTTTCTATTCTGATAATTTTTAATATTTCATCATAAATATTTTCTAATATGTATTCATATTGTTCAGTATATGCTATTAAAACTTTTCTTTCCGATTTTTCGTGTCCACCGTATAGTATTGTATTTTGATATTTGTTTTTTACTATTTCACTTTTTGCTATTTCTTGTTCTCTTAAATCTAAAAAATCAGTTTCAATATAACGATTTTTGTTTTTTGCTATTTTAATTTTATCTTTTATTTTTGATTTTAGTAATTCATCTTGGTCTTTTTGTTGTTTTGATTCTTCACTAATCTTGTCCATCTTCAAAATCCTTTATTGCTTCTTTGAACATTCTCTCTATTTTTTCTGCAGAATCACTTAATCTATATTTTTTCATTAATATGGTATATTCTTGTTCCACTCTTTCTTTTAAGGAATGATGTTCAATCCAAAAATCAATTTTTTTCGCTAAATCAGTACTGTTGTTAGATTTAAATAGTGATTTTTTATCTATTGCGAACTGCTTTGCTGCTGTTTCTTCACTATCCGCAATAATTGGAACTCTCCCTAATGCCATTGCTTCCATACATGTTATTGGTTCTGATTCGAAGTCTGATGGATGTATGTATAAATCTGAATATCCTAATATCTCATATAGTTCTTCTTTTGAATACCAATTGAATATTGGTAAATTTGTTAGCTTATATGATTTTTTTCTTAATGCATTTTCTTCTGGCCCATCTCCTGCTGCTATCAATTGAATTACTTTTTCATATTTTGATTTTGCAATTGCATCTATTATGATATCTTGTTTTTTCTCTTTTACATATTTCCCAGCTGTTGCGATGATGAATTTATCTGCGAATCTACTTGGTTTGCTCAATTTTAAATAATGCAATTCATCACTAATTCCATTCGATATTTCGTGTAAATTTGATATAAATCCTTGTTCTTCTAATTCGTTTACTATGTAATTACTTGGACAATGCACATGTTCGATTTGGTTATAAAATCTTTTTAAATACATAAAAATTAATTTATTAACCAATTTACTTTTTTCCATGTTTATTAAATTACTTATAGTTTGTGGTTGTATGTAAAATCCTGCTGTGCATGGCACATCTTCTTTTTGTGCTATTTTTAATATTTTTCTTGATAATCTAAACGGTGTAAAAAAATGTACTAAATCAACTTTTCTTACTAACTTCTCTGCTTCTCTGATATTTGGTTTAGCGAATTTTAGTTCTTTATCAGATATTTTATCTTTTAATAGTTTAAATTTTATTTCTTGACATTCTATTTTATTTCTGGCCATATCTCCAATGCCTATCCAATAAATTGTATGTCCCATTTTTGATAGTTCATCAGCTAGCTTATTAGCAATTACTGTTACTCCACTGCTCATATTATCCATCTGATCTATTACAAAAAGTATATTCATTATTAATTCCTTTTATGTTTTCGTATCTCTATCTTTTGTGTATTATATAAATTTTTCTAAATTTTCTATTAAATATATTGTATTTATATCTTTAATATATTCCATATCAATTAATTCTTTTGCTTCATCTATAGTGCATTCTACGATTGCTATGAATTCGTCTTCATCTAAATTTTGCTCCGATACTTTTTCACATTCTTTTGCAATAAATGATGATGTTATTCCTGCAAATGATCCCATATCACAGTAATATTCTCTTAATTGAATTATCTCTTTTGATTTTAGCCCAGTTTCTTCAAGCAATTCTCTTTCTGCTGCTTCTATTGGTCTTTCAAAATCTTCTACATACCCTGCAGGTGCTTCAACTCCTACTGTTCTCTTTGTAAAAACTCTTGGCTCTATTACTAGTATAATTTTCTTTTCTTTTGTTATTGGTAATATTGTTACTGAATTTCCAATTCTACCGTTTTTATAGATTTGTTCTCTATGTATTGTTTTTCCATTATTTAATTCTATTTCGTAATTTTTTACAGAAATAAACCCTTCGCTTTCAAATGGTTCCGATTTTTTTATTGTTTTAAATTTTTCAATATATTTGTCAATTTCTTTTAATTTTTCGTCTCTCATATTTACTCCCATATATTTTTTATATTACCACATTTTTCTTTTTTTCTCAATATTTCAATTGTTTTTATTGTTTTTTACTTTTTTTTCTTGTATAATGTGATTGTTATTTAATATGCAACAGTAGCTTAGCTGGATAGAGTACTCGGCTACGAACCGAGAGGTCGGGGGTTCGAATCCCTCCTGTTGCACCAAAAGCACCATCAAAATGGTGCTTTTTATTTTATATAATAATGAATCCAGTATGCGAAAATTACATACTGGATTTATTTCATTTTTTATTTTCTTTTTCTATTTCTACATATCTTTTAATTTTTTGTGTTGTTGTTTTTTCCATAGGGATATCTGTTATTTCGATTTCTTTGATATGTTTATAAGTTACTAAGTTTTTATTAATTTCTTTAATATCTTTCCATATATCTTTTTTATATTCGCCTTCTGTTTTTTCTCCATATATTTGTTTTATTCTATCTTTATCATATACTATTTTAGCTTGAATTACGGTGTCTGTTTTGTCTTTATTTCTTGGAAACACAATACATTCTAGTACATAATCTAATTTTGTTATTAAAAATTCTAGTTCTTGTGGATATACATTTTTTCCATTTCTTAATACTATGATATCTTTCTTTCTACCTGTTATGAATAAAAATCCATCTTTATCTATATATCCATAGTCACCTGTTTTGAAAAATCCATCTTCTGTAAATGCTTCTTTTGTTTTTTCTTCATCATTATAATATCCTAGCATTATATTTTTCCCTTTTGCTACAATTTCACCGATTCCATCTTTATCAGGATTTTCTATTTTTAATTCTTGGTTTATTATACAAAATCCAGCAGATCCTATCTTATGTCTTGTTTCACTTTCTGCGGTTAATACTGGAGATGTTTCTGTTAATCCGTATCCTTGTATTAAATTAATACCCCAATTATTGTATGCTATTATTGTATCTTTTGAAATACTTGCTGATCCATATAATACTTTCTTTAGATGCCCTCCAAATACTGCATGTATTGGTTTAAAAATTATTTTTCTTAAGTCAATATGCAATTTTAATAGTGAGTTTGATATTTTTATCATTTTGGCTATTAATTTATCTTTACCTTTTTCAGCTAATCCTTTTTGAATCTTTTTGTACATTGTTTCCATTACTAGTGGAACTGCGACAAATATTGTTATTTTATATTCTTTCAAATTATCTGCTATATATCTTAACCCATCACAGAATGCTACTGTGCCACCTTTATACATTGATAATAAAATTGTGATTGTGTTTTCAAATGTGTGGTGTATTGGTAAAAATGATAATAATGTGTCTTTTGTAGTTATTTCTACATGAAATTGAATACTATATACGTTTGACATTATGCCTGCTTGTGTTAGCATTACAATTTTTGATCTATCCGTTGTTCCTGATGTAAATAACATTATATTCATTTCATCATCTTTGATTTTTACTTCATTGTATTTCTTATCTCCATTTTCAAGTAATTTTATACCTTCTTGGACATCTTCCAATGTTCCATATTTTATTGCTACTGCTGGAATTTTTAATTTATTAAGTTTTTCTATTGCATCATTTTGATAATCCCATACTACAACAAGATCAGGTTTTAAAAGAGCCAACTCTTCATAATTTATATTAAAATTATTATCCACAAATACTGAATTTACATTTTTCATATCTGGTGCTAACTCTTTTAATATACTTATTTCATAAGATTTTTTAGCAGAAGGATGTATTCCAACTATTTTAGAAGAATCTCCATCTACAACATAAGTTAAAGATGCCCAAGGAATAGGAACAATAGCAATTCTACTAGGATTGTCTTTAATTGTAACTTTTTTCCCTGTTAAATCTGTAACTGTTTTTGCATTAACATTTGCAAACAAAAATAAAAATAAAATAAACATTGAACTAAAAATCTTTTTCATAAAATCACACTCCTATTATTAATTAAATAAATTTTTTAAAATATTCATAAGCTTTTTTTCCACAATATTCATAATCTAATTCCAAATATAGTCTAGTACTATATCCATAATGAAGTAAAGGAATAAAAGTAATTTCTTCATTTACTAAATTTTTATACACAAGGTCTGATATTAAAATATCAGGTTTATA